>Ga0247734_1000670_pt1 | contig 28687 bp, 27 predicted proteins | sample UWRJL103311B2_FD_180933 | JGI IMG/M metagenome (GOLD analysis project Ga0247734, IMG submission 180933) | Plant litter microbial communities from Arlington Agricultural Research Station in Wisconsin, United States - UWRJ-L103-311B-2 | ecosystem: Environmental > Terrestrial > Plant litter >...
TATATTTTGACGAATATACAGTACTATAGAAAATAATACCTGCCTTTTGATTTGTTCTCATTAACTGAATTTATGATGAATAGTTCTGACATGCCGTCCGAGAGATTAGCGTCAATTGATGCGTTACGTGGATTCGATATGTTGATGATTTCAGGAGGAGGCACATTTATTTTCCTGCTTGGCGGAAAAACAGGTATTTCGTTTATTGATTTTATTTCAGCTCAATTAGTTCATCCCGAATGGCATGGGTTTACATTCTATGATTTTATATTCCCTTTATTTCTCTTTCTGGCAGGAACTTCGTTATCATTTAGCCTGACAAAAAGTTTATCCAGAAAAATCTCTAAAACCGAAATACTTCGAAAAGTTTTTATCAGAATGCTCATTTTGATTGTATTGGGAATTCTTGATAAAAATGCACCGGTTAATATTTTTGATCCGGCACATATCAGGTATGGAAGTGTATTAGGAAGAATTGGACTAGCTACTTTTGTTGGAGCGATACTTTATTTAAACTATTCTTCTAAGCAGCGTTTAATACTGGCTGCTATTATCCTTGTAGCTTATTACCTGTTATTAACATTGATTCCGGTTCCGGATTATGGCGCCGGAAATTTATCATTTGAGGGAAATCTTGTTGGGTGGTTCGATAGAAGCTTTATGCCAGGAAAATTAAAGCAAGGAACTTATGATGAATTAGCAATATTAACTCAATTTCCAGCTATTTGTCTCACAATTTTTGGAATGCTTGCGGGTGATATATTAATAAATAAAATAGCTGCTTCGGTAAAATTGAAAGGGTTATTCTTTGTTGGGTTAGCAGGTGTTATAATGGGATTGATATGGAATTTTGTATTTCCAATCAATAAACATTTGTGGTCAAGTTCTTTTATTTTGCTGACTTCCGGATTGTCATTTTTATCATTAGCAATTTTCTATTGGATTATTGATGTAAAGGGTTATCTGAAATGGTCCTTTTTCTTTAGGGTTATTGGGACAAACTCACTTGTTATTTATTTAGTCATGCGTTTTGTCGATCTCAACGCTTCTTCGCGTTTGCTTTTTGAAGGATTTTATTTGCATACTCCGGAAAAATGGCACGAAGTATTCAATGCATTGGGCGCACTGATTATAGTCTGGTTCTTTCTTTACTTTTTATACAGAAATAAAATTTTTGTAAAAGTGTAAATGAGCAGATATGAGGAAGGATGAAAAAAAAGATGTGTTTAAAGATAGGTTACAAAATTCCAGGAGAAAATTTATCAGGAATTCTTATCAAACAGTTGCAGTTATGCCATTCGTTTCCCAAGTACCTGATCTCATCAAAACTTTTTTGCCAAATCAATTTGAAAATAAAGTTTTAAATATGAGCAATGAAAAAAGCATCATAGGTGGTTATGGCCAATGGGCTGCATCATTAAAAAAAGATCCGCCGGCTTTATCTTTTAGAAATTCAAAATGGACAAAAGTTGATGAATGGAAAAGGGAAGCTTTAAACAAAGCCATAGAACTTCTTGAAAGTCCGGTTATTCCGGATACACCTGCTGTAACTATCGAAAAAAAATATATTTATGACGGACTCGAAATAGAGGAGCTTTCCTGGCAACTTCCTTATGGGCAACCAACCAAAGCAGTATTGTTAAAACCTCAGGGTGCTAATAAACCTCTTCCTGCGATTTTGGGCTTACATGATCATGCTGGTAAAAAATATTTTGGATATAGAAAAATAGTACGTACTTCCGACGATCAGCATCCACTTTTACAAGATCATCAGGTTACGGATTATGGTGGTAAAGCTTGGGCTAATGAAATTGCCAAACGTGGATATATAGTTTTGGTACACGATACTTATGCCTTTGGCAGTCGGCGGGTGCATTATGAAGATGTAGCAGGACTGTCTTATGGTGAACTAAATGTAAATGGAAAAACGGATAAAAATCCGGAGGAAACAGAAAACATAAATTCTTACAATCAATGGTCTTCTGAGCATGAGCATGTAATGGCTAAATCGTTGTTTTGTTCGGGTACTACTTGGCCCGGAGTCGTATTGGCAGAAGATCAGATTGCATTAGAAATTCTAAGTAACAGGGTCGAAGTCGATCCGGAACGTATCGGTTGCTGCGGTTTGTCAGGTGGAGGATTGAGGACTGTTTATCTTGGCGGATTGGATGCCAGAATAAAATGTGCAGTTTGTGTCGGATTTATGACAACCTGGAATGATCTGATTCTAAACAAATCTTTTACACATACCTGGATGACTTATGCTCCGTTACTACCTAATTATCTAGACTTTTCGGAGATTCTGGGACTTCGGGTTCCTTTGCCTACTTTGGTTCAGAATAATAATCAGGATGAATTATATACACTTTCTGAAATGAAAATTGCAGACAAAATTTTAAATGAAGTATATAAAAAGGCAGGTGCTACGGAAAAATATGAGGCTAAATTTTATGATGGAGCTCATAAATTTGATGTAAAAATGCAAGCAGATGCGTTTGAGTGGTTTGATAAGTGGTTAAAATAATTCTTTAATCAGTTAATGCAGATATGCTTGACTACACATCTGCAATAACTGAAAAGCTAAAAAATTTAATACCGCAATTACCAAAAATTACGATTGAGTTGATTTTTCTGATTCCGTAGTAGTTTTGGATCCAGGTTTATGTTTGTTTTCCAAAGGACGACGTAATACTCCAAAAGTACCCCGCCAGATTTTACCTCTTCTTGATTTTTTATCTCCTTTTCCCATTGAATAAAAGAATTTTAAGATTTAACAAAAAGTTGGCTACAAAAATAATGCCCGGAAATAAAATAGTAAAGAGGAAAAATTTAAATAAATAGATTTTAATTATAAATAAATTTCAGCCCATCTTAAATCTTCCGGAGTTGTTATTTTAATATTCTCATAAGCTCCTTCAATTAGTTGGATTTTATAGCCGGCAGATTCCAATACACTGGCACAATCTGTAAAATGGGATTGATAAGGAGCTTCAAAAGCTTTGCGCATCCAGATGAGGCGGAAGGTTTGAGGAGTTTGGATCAAGCGGAATAGTGCCCGGTCTTCTGCATTGCTTTCTTCATTATTTATCCTGCGAATAGAATCTTTTAATGAAACACTGGTTACTGCTGAGCCAAACTCTGCTGCATGAGAAAAGCTTTCAGAAATAATTTTTTTACTGATAACCGGACGTACACCATCATGAACTGCTACCAAGCCGTTCTCAGCACTAATGCTTTGTAAACCATTTTTAACTGAATCAAAACGTGTTTTTCCACCTTTGACAAGATTATAGGTTTCATGAAAAGCATACTGTTTGCACAAGGTTTGCCAGAGGTCAAACTGATCAGCTGGTAGGACAAGTATGATAGAAAGTTTGCTGGAATAATTCCTGAATGCTTTTAATGTATGCATCAAAACCGGAAGGCCGTTGATAGTCAAAAATTGCTTTGGAATATCACTTCCCATACGGCTTCCGGTACCTCCAGCTACAATAATGGCGTATTCGTGCATCATTTTATTTAGTTTTATAACAAAAAAAGCCATTTGCGGTTTGAATTGTTATGACACAATCTTCAACCGCAAATGACCAACAATATTTTTATGACTAAAATTAAATAATCAGCATGGCATCGCCATAGGTGAAGAATTTATATTTTTCCTTGATTGCAAGTTCGTAAGCTTTCATTACCAAATCAAAACCTCCAAACGCGCATGCAGACATCAATAAAATTGATTCAGGCAGCTGGAAGTTAGATAACATGGCATTAGCAATTTTGAATTCGTAGGGAGGGAAAACAAATTTATCAGTCCATCCTTCTACTGCTTTCAGATGGCCACTTGCAGATACCGACGATTCAATAGCTTTTAACGAAGTGGTTCCAACTGCACAAACCCTTTTTTTGTTATCGATAGAAGTATTAACAATGTCAGCGCTTGCTTGCGTTATTCTGTAATTTTCTGAATCCGTTTTGTGCTTGGTCAAATCTTCCACGTCCACAGTACGGAACGTTCCCAAACCTACATGTAAGGTTACAGGAGCAAAATTTACACCTTTAATTTCAAGGCGTTTCATCATTGCTTTTGTAAAATGCAAACCAGCAGTAGGGGCAGCAACTGCTCCGATATGTTCAGCAAAAATAGTTTGAAAACGCTCACGGTCAGCACTTTCAACTTTACGACGTGAAATGATTTCAGGAGGAAGCGGGGTTTCGCCCAGCTCATCTACCAATTTCATAAATTCATCGTTGTTTCCATCATAAAGGAAACGAATAGTACGTCCGCGTGAAGTAGTATTATCAATAACTTCCGCTACAAGATCACTGTCTCCAAAATATAATTTGTTACCAACACGAATTTTACGTGCAGGATCAACTAATACGTCCCATAAGCGCATTTCCCTGTTAAGTTCACGCAAAAGGAATACTTCAATTTTAGCTCCTGTTTTTTCTTTTTGTCCGTAAAGACGAGCAGGAAATACTTTGGTATCATTGATAGCCATGGTATCACCTTCGTCAAAATAATTGATGAGATCAGCAAAAGTTTTGTGTTCTATTTCTCCCGTTTTGCGATGTACAACCATTAAGCGGGATTCGCCGCGGTCAGTAGGATGAAGTGCAATAAGGCTTTGAGGTAAGTCAAATTTAAATTCGGATAGCTTCATAGCTGGTTATTCAGTGAAAGTCGATAGTCGTTCAGACCTTGGGCGGGTCAAAATGTGACAGTTATTATTGGTATGTTATAGTAATTTCTTAACGTTAAGTTCAACTGTGATATAACCAAATTATGCTTTAATAGCAAAGGATAAAAATCACTCGCAATACTTTCCTTTTAAGGATTTTTTGCAACAGCCGGAATTAGTGGAATTTGCAAAAAATTAAGACCGCAAAAGTAGTAAACTTTTTACGCGAATCCTAGGAAAATGCTAATTTTTAGTTATTAGTAAAACGGCGGGATTTCCATTTTGAAGTTTTATCTGCAATAATACTGTCAGGTAAAGCTTTGGAAGAATTATTCGGCGTAATTATTTGAGCTGTTATAAGAGCTGCCAGCTGTGTTAAGTCCTGATTTTGTTCTTGTTTTAAGCTGTCATGTGAAAAATATTTATTAACAAAATTGGTATCAAATTCTCCGCTTACAAATGCCTCGTGCTTCATAACATAACGGCAGAACGGAAGTGTGGTCTGTACACCTGAAATCTGATATTCATCAATTGCACGGATCATCTTTTGAATAGCTTCATCGCGAGTTTCACCATAAGTAATAAGTTTGGCAATCATAGGATCATAAAAAATAGGGATTTCCATACCTTGTTCGAATCCGTCATCTACCCTTACACCATTTCCCTGTGGCCTGATATAGGTATGAAGTATACCTACATCAGGTAAAAACTGATTGTTAGCATCTTCGGCATAAACTCTTGCTTCTATTGAGTGTCCTTTTATTGTAAGATTTTCCTGTACAATTGATAAAGGTTTGCCTTCTGCTACTAATATCATTTGTCTCACCAGATCCACGCCGGTAATCAATTCGGTTACAGGATGTTCAACCTGTAACCTTGTATTCATTTCAAGGAAATAAAAATTACGCTCTTCATCCATAATGAATTCTACTGTTCCGGCTCCATAATATCCGCAAGAACGGGCTACATCAATAGCACATTTTCCCATTGTATCACGAATTTCAGGTGTTACAGATATGGACGGAGCCTCTTCTATTACCTTTTGATGACGCCGCTGAATAGAACATTCCCGCTCAAATAAGTGAATAATATTTCCGTGATGGTCTCCAAGTACTTGTATTTCAATATGTTTAGGAGAAGTAATATACTTTTCAATGAATACAGACCCATCTCCAAAAGAGGAAAGTGCTTCACTTACAGCCCGGTCCATTTGTTCGTCAAATTCTGCTTCATGATCTACCACTCTCATTCCTTTTCCTCCTCCGCCTGCGCTTGCTTTTATCAATACTGGATAACCAATAGACGCAGCAACTGTTTTTGCTTCTGCTCTGTCTGTTACCGCCGAGGAAGTTCCGGGCACCATGGGTATATTGTATTTACCGGCTGCTTGTTTCGCTGCCAGTTTATTTCCCATTATTTCTATCGAAGTGTCTGATGGGCCAATAAAAATTAAGCCGGCTTCTTTAACCTTCCTGGCAAAATCGGCGTTTTCAGATAGGAAGCCGTAACCTGGGTGTATAGCATCTACATTTAATTCTTTACATATTTTTATAATTTTATCACCGCGGAGATAAGAGTCAGAAGATGGGGCGGGCCCGACGCATACAGCTTCGTCGGCATAACGCACATGAAGGGATTTTCTGTCAGCTTCGCTAAATATAGCGACAGTAGATATATTCATTTCACGTGCCGTACGCATAATTCTCAATGCAATTTCTCCACGATTGGCAATCAGTATTTTTTTTATCGAAGGCATGGATCGAAGTCAGATATTGGTGGTAAGCTGTGGAAATTATAGCCCGATTTAATCGTAGTATTTTTATTATTTTACTAACTTACAAAATGCTTGAATGATAAGTCATTATTAAGGTAAGGTTATTTTTTTTATTTTTGCATTTATCTAACACTTAGTCATTGATTACCCATAATAAATTAGAAGCGAGTGGATATTTTTGAGAAATTGAAAAACAACTCAGGACCTATCGGGACTCCTGCCAAAATGCTGAATAGCCATCATTACTTTTCATTTCCAATGTTGGAAGGAGAACTTGGCCCTCGTATGCGTTTTATGGGCCGGGAAGTTCTGAATTGGAGCCTGAATAATTATCTTGGTCTGGCTAATCATCCGGAAGTTCGTAAAGCGGATGCTGATGCAGCAGCAAAATGGGGTCTTGCATACCCGATGGGTGCAAGAATGATGTCTGGAAATTCTACTCAGCATGAAGAGTTTGAAAAGGAATTGGCTGAGTTTGTTGGTAAAAAAGATGCATTTCTTTTAAACTACGGTTACCAGGGAATTATGTCAGCAATTGAGTGTATCTGCAATTATAAGGATGTAATTGTATACGATGCTGAATCTCACGCCTGTATCATTGACGGTATCCGGTTACACAAAGCTAAACTTGGTGAATATTACAAGTTTAACCATAATGATATGGAGAGCCTGGAAAAAAACCTTCAGCGTGCTACGAGAGTGGCAAACGAAAAGGGCGGCGGCGTATTGGTTATTACTGAGGGTGTATTTGGAATGTCAGGAAAAATCGGAAATCTGAAAGCTATTGTTGAATTAAAGAAAAAATATGACTTTCGTTTGCTTGTAGATGATGCTCATGGTTTTGGAACAATGGGTGAAACTGGTGCCGGTGTAGGTGAATTATTTGGTGTACAAAAAGAAATTGATCTGTACTTTTCAACTTTCGCCAAATCAATGGCCGCAATCGGCGGTTTTATAGCTTCTGATGATGCTGAGATTATCATGTTTTTGAAATATAATATGCGTTCTCAAACGTATGCAAAAGCTTTGCCTATGCCTTACGTGGAAGCAGGTCGTAAGCGTTTAGATATGATTAAGGCAATGCCGGAATTACGTACAAAACTTTGGGAAAACGTTGCTGCCATGCAAAATGGCTTACGTAGCCGTGGTTTTAACATTGGATCTACTGAATCTCCTGTTACACCGGTTTTTTTACATAGCGAAGGTGGCGTGCCGGAAGTAACAAGAATGGTACGCGATTTACGTGAAAATATGGGTGTTTTCTGTTCCATTGTAGTTTATCCGGTGGTACCTAAAGGACAAATTATGTTACGCATTATCCCAACTGCCGCACATACATTAGAAGATGTGGAATATACGCTGGATGCTTTTACTACATTAGCTGACAAATTGAAAAACCGGGTATATCAGATTGAAGATATACAAGTGGTTGTTGAATAGACAAATATGCATTATTTGATCGCAGGAGGCATTTTTAAATAAATGTCTCCTTTTTTTATTTTTTTGTTGGAAAATATTTTTATTTATAAATACTTGTCTTTCAGTAAGTTATAATATTGAATAAATATAAATTGCATTATAGGAGTGTTTTTTTTTGTTTTTTGGATTGCGGTAATGCTTTTAATTGTTAAATTTCGGTCAAACACGCTTTTTTAGCGTATTTAGGCATTATTAAACTAAAAAAACAATAAAGACATGGCAAGATTTGATGAAGTAAAGGATTTGATCCTTTCCCTTGAAGGTGATTTTGATAAGTTCTACAATAAGGAAAACCAGGCTGCCGGTACACGTGTACGCAAAGGCATGCAGGATCTTAAAACATTGGCTCAAGAAATACGCTCAGAGGTTCAGGATAAAAAGAATGCAGCAGAATAATATTTAAACACACAGAAAAATTTGAAGCCCGGTCTTAATTGACCGGGCTTTTATTTTTAAAATATCTTTTCATTAATCATTGTTGCAACTCCCCGGGTTACTACTTTTTTAGTATTGATATCCACAATTTCTGTGGCTATTTCTGCAATATGTTTTTCTGCCTGAATTGATTTGATTGTAAAAACTGCCTTATAATCTGTTTCTACAAACATAGGCCGCAAAAATTCTAATGTCTGCTTCAAGTAAACAGAACCGAATCCCGGAAACTGTGTCCCCAATACTTTTGTAAATACTGTTGCGCCCAGCATTCCATGGATAATAGGACGCTTAAAATTGGTAGTTGCTGCATACGCTGCATCAAGATGTAATGGATTATCATCTCCGGTTAATTCTGCAAAACGTTTTACTTCATCCTGTGTAAAACGGAAGAGATGTTCAAAACTGGAATTAATAACGGGTTCAATATTCATAAATTTTTAATTCTAATTTTTTCAAAAATCGGTTAATTGTAACAGCCCTGCAAACTGTTGTCGCTGCATAAAAAAAGGAAGCTACCATTTTTAATGATAACTTCCTTTTCCTAAATGAATAATATATGAATTTTATTCTTCTATTTCCTCTGTTATAACTGCAACTTCAATAGCTTCGTCAGTCAATTTTGGAGCTCTTGAGTCAGTACGCTTATCCTTAAACTTTTTAACCTGCATTTTTAATGAATCTATTGCTAAGTCGGTAGCTTCTTCAAATGTGGTTCCCTGTTCCCTTACGAACATCGTCCCACCCGGCACGTAAAGCTTAACTTCTAGAAGTTTAGTATGTAACTTGGCATTATCACTCTTATCCAATTTTAAGAATACTTCACCACTGGTAATACGATCGTAAAAGGTATCAAGTTTATCCAATTTCTGTTGAATGAATGACAACAATTTAGGATCCGCATCAAAGTGAATTGCTTGCATCTGCAGTCTCATAAGCACTTAAATTTAAGGTAAAACATTACTTTAAACCATTCGTCACAAAATTTGTACCACATGTTCACAGCAGTCTGTAGTTTTAGCTCTTGAATAAGTACAAACTACCGGATTTTTTGGCGTTACCACGACGAATGGTATTCTAAATAAAGAGAATTAATACCTTAATGTCAAGGAAACCGAAAGGTTTATTAGAATTTATTTTACTGATCCTGCAAGATTAGTTACTATTATGCTTCTTCTAAAAGTGTCCGGAAAGACACATACTGACCATTAAACTTTTGATGGTGTTTTTGTTCTAATTCCTGCTGATGACTTGTTTGATAAGCAAGGAAATCCTCCATTGTTCGGAATAGAAATTGTGATGTATAAGTCGCACCATCATTCTCAATTTCAGTCAGTAACCGAAGCAACTTACATTCCACTGGTAAATCAGTGGCCATTATCTGAGGGATGTGAATTGTTTTCATGTATGTGATCCATTCCTTTTCAAATGGATAGCTAATATTTACGGTAATATTGTAGATAATCATGAGATACTTTTATTAAAAATTAATTCTTTTTGCAAATATTGCATTTATATATTTATCAGTTCTTTATTCAACTTCCAGCCTTGCATTATTTGGGAGAAGGTAGTTTGAACGTTACCTTTGTACACTTACCGTCATTCACCATAACCCGTTTCTTTACTTTATGAATATTCTTATACATGCCCACTCAGGCTTGCGTTATGTTGTGTTAGGATTATTAATTGCGGCTATTATTGCTGCTTACTCTAACTGGCAAAGTGCAAAACAGGGAGACAGTAAAATTTATTTGTTTGCTTTTATTGCTACTCATACCCAGCTCTTGATAGGTTTGATCCTTTTTTTTATGAGCCCAAAAGTAAATTTTGATTTTATCAGCGATAAATTTTACAGGTTCTTTTCTATCGAACACGGGTTTATGATGCTAATAGCAATTGCATTGATTACAGTGGGCAGAATTCGTTCAAAAAAGCTGGAAGGTGCAGATAAACACCGAACGGTACTCTATTTTTATGCAATGGCCTTCATTATCATTATGGCAGCTATTCCATGGCCATTCAGAAACTTAGGATCGGGATGGTTTTGAGGCAGTCAGCTTTCGGCAATCGGCTATCAACTTGTATGGGTTATAGCCGATTGCTGACAGTTTAACCAAATAATTCGCTGGAAAGATATCGGTCTCCGCGATCGCAAATAATAAATACAATTACTCCCGAAGTTAATTCTTTGGCAAGTTCAACGGCCGCCCAGGCAGCTCCGCCACTGCTCATTCCGGCGAAAACTGCTTCTTCTTTTGCCAATCTGCGGGTCATAGTCACAGCATCTTCCTGCGTTACTTCTATTACTCTGTCAACTCTTTTTTTATCAAATATTTTAGGCAGATATTCCTCCGGCCATTTCCGTATTCCGGGAATACTGGATCCGTCTGTTGGCTGGCAGCCTATTATTTGTACATTTTTATTTTGTTCTTTTAAAAATCTGGATACACCCATAATGGTTCCGGTAGTGCCCATGGACGATACGAAATGCGTAACCTGCTGATTGGTATCTTTCCATATTTCAGGTCCGGTTGTATTGTAATGTGCTTTCCAGTTGTCGGGGTTCGCAAACTGGTTTAGCATGAAATATCCGTTCTTTACAGCCTTTTCTTCAGCATAATCCCGGGCGTTTTCCATTGTTTCTGTAAGCGTGACTTTGGCTCCGAATGCTTCCATAGTCAGCACACGTTCACGGGTAGAATTTTGCGGCATAATGAGTTCTATCTCGACATCAAACAAACTGGCGATCATGGCCAGGGCTATGCCGGTATTGCCGCTGGTAGCTTCAATAAGTTTGGCTCCCGGTTTAATCTCGCCACGGTCCAAAGCACCTTTAATCATGCTGTAAGCCGCCCGGTCTTTCACGCTTCCGCCAGGATTGTTACCTTCCAACTTCCCCAGAAGTTTTACATTAGGATTCGGATTGATTCGGTTTAATTCGACGAGTGGAGTATTACCTACCAAGTCAAGAAGTGAGGACATTTGGAATTGAGATTCGTGATATTATTCTAAAAACTGATGACTTTATAAAAGTCGTAAATACTAAACTTAAAATGATAAGCAATGATTCCTCAACAACATCGCTTATCAGATATCCTTTTCATTTTTAGAAAAAGAATAAAAAAATCATCAGTAATTAAAATTATCATATTTACTCTATCAATTTAATGGGGAGCAAATATACTTGATATTTATTATTTTGTGGTAGTAAAAAAAGTCAATGTCCCTAAAAGAAAGTCATCAATAGAACTTCCATGAGTTCCTCCTGCAACAGTTATCAATTCTACATTAGGAGCTCCTAATTTTTTCATAGCAGTTACTGCATTTACCGAATTGAAATAAAAGACAAGCGGGTCAGCATCACCGTGAAATAAACGTGTTGGTGTTTTTGGTTTCCAGTTATACACATCATTATCTCCGATCGCTTTAATAAAATTAGTATCTGTTCCGTCGTTTAATAGCTTTTTAAAAGAGTCATTCAGGATTGTATTAAAACTTTGGTTAATTGGATTACTAAATCCCAATTTGGCAATCTGAGCAGCAAATGGTTCTTTAAAATAATAAGTCGTTGGCTGGTTCAATTTATACAAACGGTCATAAGTAAGCAGTACCCACAGATAGCTTCTGTTGTAACCCGCAACTCCGGACGTTGTATTATTAATAATATACTTCATAAAAGCCGTTTTATCATAAGCACCTGCACCGCAGCTTGAAGCGACTAAGTTAAATTCGGATGATGCCTCTTCTTCTATTTTCTTTTGCAGGCACATCGTTGCATATCCACCTTCTGAATAACCTGCTACATATAATTTCTGATCCCACTTCACTTCTGCATGATCTTTCAAAAATTCTTTTGATGCACGAAGCATATCCAATGACGCTGAGGCAAGAGAAGCCCGGTGTTCATAAGGATGCGGATAATCTTTTGAAGCGCCGTAACCGATGTAATCAGGATAAGCAATAATATAACCCAGAGAACCAAATAATGAACCAAAAGAAGCACCTTCAGAATTATCTTCAAAATAAGATGGAGCCGAAGAGTCTTCAGTAATCGTACCATGCTGAACGCTGATCATAGACACTGCCTGATCAGTAACCGGCAGTACCAGAGCACCGGAAGCTATAATATCAGCGCCATCGGTATTTTTGGTTTTGTAGGTAATTCTATAAACTTTTATCCCATTTTTCACAAATCCTGTTAGAAGCGGACTTAATTCAGTTGCGCTTTTTAAGATTGTTTCTTTAGGAATTTCCTTGATAAGGCTATTTGTTTCCAGAACCTTGTTTTCTTCAACCGGTGCTACCGGATTATTATCCTCGCTGCAGCCGGTGAGAAATAAAAAAGCTCCGAAAAAAATGATGTAAATATTACGGGAACAGAAGGCAGAAGTAAATTTTTGCATAGCGTTAAAAAAACAAGTCAGTATTCAGTTATAGTTAACGAATACTGACTTGTTTTAGATCAATAAAACAGATATTATATTGAAGAAATCTTATCTAAATACCAGTTTATCATTCTGGATGTAGCATCCGGGCGCTCTACCATACCCATGTGGCCTGCTTCGGCCAGAATAAACGGGTAACTTTGCTTTGGATATTCTGATAAAGCGATACAGCTTTCAAACGGAATAAGATTGTCGCGCATACCAATAATAAACAAAACCGGAAAAGGCATAGATGCCAATACTGCTGTTCTGTCGGGCCGGTCACGCATTGCATTTATACCGGCAATGAGTGCCTGAGCCGGTAACTTTCCAAAATCCTGAATGTGTTTGTTTATTTTTTCAGGATACAATTCTTTAAATCTGTCTCCATACAAGTTTGGAGCTGAATGCTTTACAAATGCTTCTGTACCATGATTTTTAAGAAGATCTATTGTTTGGTTGCGCTGATGTTTTTTTGCTTCATCATCTGCATAAGCTGTGGAGTGAAAAAGTCCAAATCCTTCGAGCATTTCCGGATATTTTTCTGCAAAAGCAAGGGCGATATATCCACCCATGGAATGACCTATCAGCGTACATTTTTGAATATTGGCATTGGTTAAAAAACGATGCAGTTCAATAGCATATTCCTCAATAGACTGACAAAAAGTAAAAAGAGAAATATTAGGCCTTACAATCGTAAAATGATCATTTAGTGATGCATCAAGGTCTTCCCAAATCCTGTCATCCACGCCATGGCCGTGTAATAATACCAAAGTTTTCCGGTGTAGATTCATAATTATTTTATATCAAAGTGAAGTACTCATTTGGATAAATATACATAAACCTTGTTCCAATTTCACTTTTCACCGGAAATGATTTAGAATTTTCTATTTAAAATAAAATAAAAAACACCTGAACAGAAGTTGCTCAGGTGTTGATTAGACTTGCCAAGTCTTCAAGACTTGGCAAGTCTAAAACGGCAAGTTTAGGTTAGCTAAAGTATTACTTAACTCCCTTCGCCATTTCCTCTTCTCTCAATGCTCTTCTCAAAATCTTTCCCACATTTGTTTTTGGCAGTTCATCTCTGAACTCAATCTTTTTAGGACATTTATAAGCAGTAAGATTTTCTTTACAAAAAGCTTTTACTATTTCGGCCGTCAGTTCAGGATCTTTTTTTACTATAAAAACTTTAACAAGTTCCCCGGTTTTTTCATCGGGAATTCCTACGCATGCAACTTCCAGCACACCGGGACATTGAGCAATAACATCTTCAACTTCATTTGGATATACATTGAATCCCGAGACGAGGATCATGTCCTTTTTACGATCAACAATTTTAAAAAATCCGTCAGCATCTTCAATGCCAATATCGCCCGTCCTGAACCAGCGCCCGCCTTCATCTTCAAAAATAACTTTCACGGTTTCGTCTGGCCGGTTATAATAGCCCAGCATAATTTGAGGTCCTTTTGCACATATTTCTCCTTTCTCACCCAAATCAGCCCATGTATTATCGTCCCGCAAAATACGCATCTCCGTACTTGGAAAAGGTAATCCGATAGTACCAAGCCGGTGATTTCCATCCAAAGGGCTTACCGACAATACCGGCGACGTTTCGGACAATCCATAACCTTCAATAAGAACGCAGCCGGTTACTTCTTCCCAGCGTTGTGCCACAATTTTTTGCAAAGCCATTCCGCCTGCTATACTGATCATTAGACCGCTAAAATCAACATTTTTAAAATCAGGATTATTTAGCAATCCGTTAAAAAGTGTATTGAGGCCCGGAAAAATGCTGATTTTGTATTTTTTAAGTTCTTTCACAAAAGCAGGCATGTCTCTTGGATTCGTAATTAAAACATTAAGAGCACCCCATTTTATTCCACATAATGCATTTACCGTCATGGCAAAAACGTGATATAATGGTAACGGAGCTACCATGTTTATTTGTCCGGTATGATTGGAATGTTTCATTTTGGACATCAGCCACTCATTAATCCCTTCTACATTGGCAATCAGGTTGCGATGTGTCAACATGGCTCCCTTTGACACTCCGGTCGTTCCGCCGGTATATTGAATAAACGCAATGTCAATTCCTGAGATATTTGGTTTTTTATAGTTAACTTTTTTCCCGATTTCCAACGCATCGTTAAAAGAGACAGCTTCGGGAAGCTGATAGGCAGGAATCATTTTTTTGACATATCTTAAAACTGCATTGACGATCAGCTTTTTAGGAAAGCCAAGCATATCGCCTATTTCTGTAACAATAACATGTTTGATTTTTGTATCAGCCAGAATTTTTTCAAGATTAGCTGCAAAATTAGCTACAATCACAATTGCCGTAGCGCCGGAATCATTAAACTGATGCTGCATTTCCCGACAGGTATAAAGCGGGTTGGTATTAACAATAGTCAATCCTGCTCTAAGTGCACCAAACATAGCAACAGGATATTGCAGAATATTCGGCATTTGAATTGCAATACGATCACCTTGTTTAAGACCAACGCTCTGAAGATATGCAGCGAAATTTTTGGACAACTCATCCAGATCTCCATACGTAATACTTTTTCCCATGTTGGTGTACGCAGGTAGATCCGTATTATTTTTAAAGCCGGATTCCATTAATTCCAGAAGAGAAGAATATGCATCCGGATTTATTTCATACGGTACTCCTTCGGAATAATGTTTTAACCAGGGATATGTATCTTTTGATATGGACATCATAATTTTAAGTCAGGGCAAAGGTTTTAGTTGATAATATTATAACAATAAATTAAGACAAAAATTTATTAAATCAGTGCTATTAATTTATGAAAATATTATTTTGTCGGAAAAGGCGGGGAAAGAGATGTTTTCAACCTGGCTTTTTTATTTCCCAACGCCAGAGGAGTCCTTCGTCAGGATCATTGATATCTTCTGTTTGAGAAAAACCTACTTTTTGAAGTATCTGGCAGGAAGCATTTTCTTCGGCTAATGTATGCGCAATGATTTTGTGAACGCCGCTTTTAGAAAAAGCATTTTGTACCAATCCCATGGCTGTTTCGGTGCCTAAACCTTTTGAACGGTGCGTAGGTGCTATCTCATAACCAATTTCAACAGTTCCGGTGGAATCGGGTTCACCTTTATATCCGCATGATCCAATAAGTTGATTATCAGGAATATAAATTGTCAGATAAACCCACCAGTCGCGAAGCGGAGGATGGGTTTTCCAGCGGTCATAAGAAGGAGTGAAAGTATCACGGAATTCAGTCCATTTTTTAGGGACATTTACGCCCATTACACGGGCAAGTGTATTATTGCCCATCCGGATCGCATCAAACAGCGTATCATCACAAGGAACAATTTTTAAATTGGGGGTAATAATCATAATAATGAAATCTTAAAGATCAAGACCCCCAATTTAAGTAAAATCATTGTGAGTTGTTTTCATCAAGGCGATCTGTAATCGCTTTTCGTATGGCCTGATAAGGTCGCATCCCTGTATTTTTACTGCGGGTTACTGCTCTGTCCGTTGTTGCATTAGACTTGGCACGCAAGGCAAGATTGGAAACTGTAAGATGACTATTGCGCCAATAATCGTACTCTTCTTCGTTCATAACATTGCGTGTCACCTGCCCATGCGCGTATCCGTCGCCAAAAGAATGAATGCGGGTATCGGTTAAAGTACGCTTACGTTCCTCTTCCAAATCGTTTATTGCAAGCATTATTTCTTTTTCTTCCTGTTTTAAATCCTCCCGTGAAGGAAGTACTGAAAGCTCATTTTCCAGGATATTTTTTTGAGCCAAATGACTGGACAAAGTTTTTTGAGCCGGTTCTATTTGTTTCAACAGACGCTTACGACGTCTGCGTAAACGCCAAAGCTTTGGATCTATCTGAAGCCAGCGATACCAAAATCCTTGTAAAACCGGGAATGCCATACCTAAAGAAACTGCGCCGGCAATAGCGAACAAAACTCCGCTTAAAACAAAAGACATCAGAGCCCATGGACTATTAACCAAATCAAGGTTCAACTGATCGGTGTTGCGAAGTGCCTGCTCAATTTTATTGGCTAATTCCGGGCTATTAACCGGCGCACCTGTCAATGGGTCGACCGCATTCAGCTGAAGATATTTTACCGATTTATTGATTGCTTCTTTTAGCTTGTCTGTCCGGTAAGCTTCATATCTGAACCAGCCTAAAATAATCAGTGTAACAATTGTGAAAATTGACAGGATCATTTTAAACGTTGCATATCTTGACTTTGCTTTGTGCGTCTCTTCCTTATGGTAAGGTTCTTCAATCAGTCGGTCATAAGCTGGTTTTAATAAGATCGACAACATAGCAAGGCCAATTGCAAATGCCCAGGCTTCGTTGGGATTCCTGATATTCAGTGCATAAGCTACAATTTCATGAGAAATAATTAAATCACCTGCAATAAAGGAAATTCCAGCAGCAAGAAATATCAGGCCGGCAACCAGGGAATATGAGGGGGCTTTGTCACTACGTTTTTCCCGTAAACTCTCCGACTCAGAATCAATTGCAGCAACGGATGACTCCAGAAACTGAATCTGTTTTTCATTGTTATTTAATCCCATTATTTCCTGCTGAAGCTTATCATACGAAACTTTCTGCCGCTGAAGTGTTTCCTGATGTTTGCTTTTTACAGACGAAAGCTGCTCTTTTTTTTGATTGATGTTTTCAATAATCCAGTCGTAATTTACATTACTGGACAAATAACCTTCATAAGCCTGACGGTCCAATCCTTCAATACCACTGGTATATCCATGTTGGTAATCGCCGTCCTGATTGACATTTTGCTCATCCATATTTTTATAATTTTTTAATCAAAACACCAGTCAGTGTGATATCCGGTGTGATGTGTGAATAATAGAATAGGAGAATTATTAGTTAAGGAATTGATTGCTGATAGCCGAAAGCTGATAGCTCCTTCCTACTTTTCCCCTTTCTGAATCTCATTTAATTGTTTTCCTGTCAGCTGGTTTTTCATGCGGCGTGCCAGGAAAAATTCACTTTCGAAAAGTTTAATAAGCATATCTCTTTTTGCATATAAACGCTCGCGTTCAGTTTCAGCAGCACTTTGTTCTCTTAGAACCTGCCATTTTTTGACACGTAATGCATCAACTTCATCCTGTAAATCAAGTATTTCTGATTCCCAGTTATTAGAATCATCTGTAAATTGTTTCCGGTTTCTCTGTGTTCCCAGCCATGATTGCAGGTCATTACGTAAAACAGTGATATTGCTTAACAAAAGCTTGCCTGCAAAAACAAAGAGAAAAAATACGAAAACAAATAATGCAGTCGCTTGTAGCCAGCTTTGGCTCGGGAGCACATTGGCGAATACAAATAATGAAGCTGCAAATGGCAATCCGATTTCTTCCAGAAGTGGTTTCCACGTAACCTTAGAATCCGGGGTATGAAATAAAGATATCCTGCCAAAAAGACTAAACATCCCGGCCAGAAAAATTCCCAATGCAATCCAGGAACTTTCAGCAAACGCAGAACGCAAAGATTCCCGGATCAGAAAGAAATTTCCAATGCACATGGCTACACAAAGACCCAGGCCAATCAAAGTACGCGGTAAATGATGATTAGAGTCTGAGCTTGCGATTTGGTGCGTATTAAGCCGTTCTTTTAATTCTTCAATCCTATCTGTTTTCTGACCAATAAAAAGATTTAATTCCTGAATGCGCTCGTTATGTTGTTCAATATTACCAGAAGGTTCGGCAACAAGCTGGGAAAAATACTTTTGAATAATATCTGTTTTTTCCGTTGGATCCGACTCAGATAATCCAAAAAGTACGCCTTCATCACGTAAGGTACCTTCGTCTTCAAGCCAGTAAGGAACATTTATGTCGGTCCTTGTCAGTGACAAAGGTAAAATATCAGGTTGTACCGTATTTTTTATAATGTTGGCAGGAGCGTCATTAGAAGTAATAAATCTTTCTCCGGAATAAAGTTCAGGAGATTGTTTTGATGTTTCCTGGCTTGGTGCCGGTTCTTCATCATAGTATTGATCCTCGTCAGATTTCGACGTCCGGAAAAAATTGGAAATGTACTCAGTGAATTTGGCCATATAATTTCATGGATTAGCCTGCAATTATCCATGAAAACTCATAACCTGCCTAAATTATTGTGATGACCGGTTATTAAAAAAATGTAATTGCTTGTTAATTAGACGTTTCAAACATTTTTTGTAATGCCTGCCACAGTTTTCTTTTCAGGTCGCGATCGGCCTCAATCACCACTAACGGATCAATTAACAGAAACCAGATTCCTTCTACTATTTTGGGTGTGTAGGGGATTAATAGCAGGTCGAGGTGGAGTTTGGCAAGTGGAACACCAAATGTGATGAAGTAATTGGTCTTTTTTTCAGCAAGTACACTTCTTGCATCGGATTTTGGTAAAAAACTAAAATTAATAATGTCTGCTTTATCTGCTGAGGATTTGACCGCTTTTAAGATATTATCCAAAAATAAAGCTTCTGAAACGATCATATCTTTTTGCTTCGGCTCATCAATCAGAATTAAGATCTTATGCTCTAAAACAGGGAAACTTTTGACCGGCGGAATAATTACCTCCGGCTTGATCGGCTCAATGACAGTAACAACAGGATTAATAACTGGTTTTTCAATAATAATAGTATCAGCAACCGGAGCAGGCGCTATGATATTTGGTGTTTTCTCTTCAATTTTTTCAGATATAATTTCTACATGAGGTTTAGTTTCATGTAATTGAAACAAAGTCTCATGCTGATAAAGAATCTGAAAAAGCGCCGCCCCTGAACTCATTTTTTTATCTGTAAGCTAATATATATTTAAGGTGCTGTTATCTATCAGGATTATTGACTTACACAACCAACCACTTTGAACTCTAAACTTTGAACTTTTTAAAAGCTCCATATCCCAAGTTTCTTCTTTTGAGCCTGAATTTCCAGATTCGAATATTCCACGCTGGTTGAATACTTTTTGAAATGAACGGCAAGCCCATTTTTGACCAATTCTTTATTGAGCGTTTTTCCATCAGGAAGAATTACTTCACCCAGTAAGCGCCCATATCTGTCAAAGTTACCGGCATGTTTGATTGCAACTATTTTTCTGAAGCATTTATCAGAAGTGAATTGTTTGGCAATTTTATAATATGGTTTGCCTCGTTCAGGACTGTTTACATGTAAAAAACGTATTCTAATAGGTTTTCCCATTCTAAAACCTGCTTTTTTGCCAGTGAAAATAAATTTCATTTCAATGGTGTCTCCGTCCTGAATCCCAATTACTTCTGCTCTGAGTGGATTAGGTAAAATATCACTTTTTGGAATTCCTTTTTCCTTGTCCTGAACAGGTTTTCTTTGTTGAAAAGAAGTTAAGCAAAAAAGTAATAGCAGAATGGAAAGATAATTTCTTGTTAATCCGGGAGTTGTAGTTTTCAAAAAATGCACGCGTATTTGTTCATAACAGTTGAAGCACAAAGGTAAAAAATACTTCCGGACTGAGAGAATATTTAAGGCAATCAAAAATTACTGTACTTCAAGTTTATACCATTTAATATCTTTCAGCGGTTGTCTGCGTGCAAGCGTTGCCGTAGGAGCATAATATTTTTCAAGATAATCCAGTACTTGTTTTTCGGTTTCTCCCAAATCCCATAAATTATGTTTTGCCTGCATCCAGCGTATTTTTTGTTTCCAGCCATCTCTTGTAAATCTGTTTTGCACAATCAGTTTGGAAGAATGACAACTCGTGCATTGCGCTTTAACTATATATAGATCTTTGTCAACGATCATCCCTGTTTCAGTGTCTTTTTTTAATGTATCATTTAATGAAATTGCAGAAGTTGGTGCCAAATTCCGGGCAGCATTTTTGTCAACAAAAGAGCTCATCAAAATCGCAAATCCAATAAGTGTTACTACCAAATTTTTCATATAATCGTTAATTTTTCCTTTCCCGTTTCCCAGGGTGATACCCCGGGCTCAGATATTTAAGCCTTTCAGGCTAAGCCTGTTTCTCCTTTCCTCCCAGTCCTTATCCCTTCTTCCCTTTTTACTCCACTTTCACCGCAATCCGTTCACAAGCATTATTCAAATATCCACCTGGATTCCATGCAGGAGAAACCATTGGCTGTGACACTGATTTGTCGTCCGTTGCACGCACCCAGACTTCGTAATAACCTTTTGTAGGTAATTTTATTTTTGTATCCCAATGCTGCCAGGCCAGTCTATTTACCGGTGCTTCCAGTTTACAATTCTGCCAGGTAGCGCCAAAATCAATAGAAATTGATACATTTTTTATAGCCCGGTCGCCAGCCCATGCATGTCCGCGTAAAGGTAATTCGGCTCCCGCTGAAATAATTGCTCCTGATTTTGGATAAGTTATAATGGACTTTACTGGCATGGACTCAATGATTTTAAAATATTCATCCGTTTGAGGTACATCCTGTCCGGGAGACACCGGGTTTTTGGGCATTTTATAACTGTGTCCTTCCATTTTAGCACCATCGTGCACTTTATTGCGAATGGAAATTGAACTCAGCCATTTCCCGGAAACCGAAGCAGGCCAGCCACCAATCACCAGTCTTAAAGGATAGCCATGAAATTCAGGAATATCTTTACCGTTCAGCTGCCAGGCAATCAGCGTTTCATCTTCCAAAGCTTTTGCCATAGGAACTCCCCTTGAAATGGCTTCCTTTTTTGGGTCTTTGCTCAGGTGCATGTCTTTGCCGTGGTATCCAATATAAACAGCATCACTTTTTATCCCAACATCATTTAATATATCTTTCAAACGCACTCCGGTCCATTGCGCGCAATGCACAGCGCCCTGGCCCCATTGGTTACCTGACGCTTGCGGCTGAAAACCTGAGCGCCCATTTCCTCCGCATTCCAATACGAGCTGATAAGTATATTGCTTAAAACGTTTTTTTAAATCTTCCAGAGTGTAAGTTTTAACTGATTTGGCAGATTCACCGTCAATAGTCAGCGTCCAGGTACTGACATCTATTTTCTCAGGGATCAGCCCGTTGTTACGAATAAACATTTTATCAACAGGCGTAATCTTGTCATCCAGCAAATAAAGCGGTGATTCAACATTCCATGGGCGGTCGCCCTGAACGATCATATCATTATTTTTTCCTTTTAAAGCGTCTTTTTCATCAAAGACCAAAGGAATATATTTTCTTGGAAGCTTGTCTGCAAAGACTATTTCAGTTCCTAATGCTGCAACAACGGCGGCCATGCTGGTTTTCTTCAAAAAACCTCTTCGGTCAAAAAACAATTTCATAATCCGGGATTCAGGTAGTTTTACAAAAATACAACGTTCAAAATTTCTTCCTGCATTTATTAAAGATTGATTTTAATTTAATCATTTAAAATTAGGACAACACTAAAAAACAAAAGGCTACCCAATCGGATAGCCTTTTACAAAAAATGTACTGATTATGATTTCGTCCGCACTGATCAAGAGTGTGCATATAAATGCTCAACAGGGAATTACATTTTCTTAATAAATGGAGTTGCAATAGCCAAAACAGCTTCTTTTGTCAATGGCTCATCAAATGCTTCTGAAATTGCAGCATTTGTTTTAGAAGCAAGACCAGTAATATCTACACCACCTTGTGTCATATTATCTTCTCCTGCATATATTGGAGCAACAGCTGCAATCAGAGGTTCTTTGCCCGTAATCCAGGCTTTAGTTGTTGGTGAAGCGTTTACTACCGCAAACAATCTGCGGGCAATAGCAGCATGGCGTGCTTCAACCGAATGCACTTGTAATGCTACTTTCAAGATCGTAGGATCTGCAATTAAAGCACCTGCCTGTCCTTTGTAAGCACGCACACCGGTATCTTCCAATGCACTTGACACAGCTACAAAAGTTTTGTAATTGGTAAATACATCTGCAAATGCACCGCCATAAGTAAAATCAAAAGTAGGTTTAGCAATAGCTTTTGTTCCTAATGCTTTTACAAGATATGCAACGTGAGCAGTTTCATGTTTACCAATTTGTGCAAAAATAGCTTTGTCTGTTGCAGGAATTAAATTTGCAGCAGCATTACCTGCTTTGTAAAATTCATCTTCCAGATATTCAAGCGTCAATGCAAAGTTTAGCACATCAATAGCTCCGGCGGATTGTGCATAAGCTTTGTTCACAACTGTTGCAAATGCCATTGGAGCAGCAATTGTTGCAATTTTACTTCCCATCCGGTTCATGAAATGGCGGCGTGAAGCATGTTCAAGGCGACCAACTACATCGCCGTCAACTTTTTGTAATTCGTCAATTATTTTGAAAATATTCATCGGTTCTGAAATTGAAATTTTTAAAAATTATTTACCCACATTAGCACCAGTGACTGTTGTCAGCAGGTATGGTTTTACAGCAGCCAGGATCGTTGCGGGATCAATCGCCTGATCGAAACCATTGGCGTCTACCACATTATCTCCTGCAAAATCCGCTGATTTTGGGTTCAGTAAATCACGAATCACCGAGGCATGACGAGCTTCAACAGAAACAATTTTACCAGCTAATAATAAATAACCTGTGTCTTTGATCATGTTTCCGGCACCATTATAAGCTGCAACTCCGGTATCTTCAAAAAGTTTGGCAGCTCCAAGAACAGCGTCTCTTTTTGTAAAATCGATTGTTGAAAAATTAACTTGCAATGCAGGAATAATGGCAGTAGGAGCCGCTTTTGTCAATGCTGCTTTGAAAAAATCTCTGTGGATAATTTCATGATCACGAATATCAGTCAGAATTGTTTTTTCTGCATCAGTCATGCCTGAATAAGGAGTAGCAATTACCTGTGTGTAAAATGCAGCTTCCAGTTGTTCCAGTGCATAAGCATAGTTAAGTACACCAACATCACCTGAACCTAAGTCAACCGTGCCAGCAACAGGATCCATCGGAACCACATCATCATCTTTACATGCAATTGCCAAAGCACCTGCAGAAACAGCTAAACCTGCTGAACGCAAAAAAAAGCGTCTGTCAACCGGAGAAGAGATTTTTCCTTCTTCTTTTTCAGAATTGTTTATTGAATTTTTAATCTTGTTCATAGCAATAAAGGTTTCATTTTCCTTTCGTCCGTCGAAAGACAATCTGAAAAACCTACGACCTTAAAATTGCTTTAGATCAGTTTGATGTAAAATGAAAGCATTTAATTTTTTGAAAGGCAAACTTTGAAGTGATAAGCAAATGCGTTGGAATGAGATAATCGCAATAAAGTTGTAGAAGAATTATTGGGTTATTCGATGCGGTTTAGAAGAGCCCGTTAACGATATCCCGTTAACGATATTTGGTAATATAATTTATTCACAGACTAGTAGCTAAGAAACACAAAAAGACTCTTTGGAGAGTCTGTTCTGTGTTTCGGACTAATTGATAGAGAAAAATTAATATAACGTTGAGTAAAATTTTTTTATCATATATAAAAGAAAAACATATCTTTTAAAAAAAATATTAGAACTTGTTTGTAGTCCTTATTCTATGTATTTTTTTTAAATAATTCTACACAAATATATGAAAAGGAATTTACTTGCAACATTTATGAAGTAATATTTTTAAATTTTTTTTGGATTAATTTTCTGATGGAGTAGAAGAATTAATTAATATAAGTATTCATATTTTTTTTATAAAAAAGTGAGGCATAATTCAGCAGGTTGTAGTAATGGATGATACCTGATAAAGTAAAATCTGCTTTCAAATAAACCAATAGTTCAAAGTTTTGATCCTGTATTTCACTGGCCTGATAATTTAGTAACTGAATGAGATACTACCATCTACATAAATCTATTGAGATCATGAAAAAATTAACCACATCAGTCATTTTTTATGCATTACTATTATTTACAGCAGTACAGGCAAATGCATTAACTATATCGAAGGCGGCAACCAATATTATTCAGGAGAAAGTTGCTGTTAAACCCGAAGACTTGCCGGAAGCTGTCAAAACTACATTGGCCAGTGATGCTTACGCAGGATTGCAGGTAGTAAGCGCTTTCTTAATTACTAAGGAAGACAATTCTCAGTTTTTTGAAATATCCCTAAAAAAAGGAGAGGAAACGTTAAAACTTAATCTTGATAAAGATGGAAAAAAAGTAGACTAATTGGAATTGTTTTAATGTAAAATTATAGAATAAAAAAGCCTGGGAAATTATTTCTCCGGCTTTTGGCGTTTGTTTTTTATATTTTTACGTTTTAATAGACCCATAAGTCAAACTTTACCTTTTATCAATTTCTTTTTAACATGGCTCATCTGCTCCTCCTGGAAGACGACACTACATTTTCAAGGTTACTAAACTCGTTTCTTAGTAAACATGGGCATAAGGTGCAAATTTGTTCCTCTTTGAAAGAGGCCAGGACAGCTTTGGTAAATAGTTTGGACGAACAGAATCCTTTTGAGGTATTAATGCTGGATTACAGATTGCCGGATGGAAATTCAGTTGATCTTTTGAAACAAATAAGAAGTGATGGAAATCGTACACCGGCATTTATCATGACGAGTTTTCACGATGTCCGTACCGCCGTAAATGCCATGCAGATCGGTGCTTTTGATTATATTACGAAGCCGGTCAATCCTGAGGAACTTCTCATGGTTTTAAGTGAAGCGCTTAATAAATCGAATGTTTCAGGAGAGAAGGAAGTACCTCAGAATAAGACAGGTAAAAAGGCAGACAAGCAAGAATTAGACTTTATTGAAGGAAATAGCAAAATATCCAAACAGCTTTATGAATATGTAAGATTGGTGGCACCTACCGACATGTCTGTCATTATTCAAGGCGAAAGTGGGACTGGAAAAGAGCATGTTGCGAAATCAATTCACCGTTTAAGCAAAAGAAAAAACGGACCTTTTATAGCTATTGATTGTGGCTCTCTTTCGAAAGAATTAGCAGCCAGTGAATTATTCGGACATAAAAAAGGTGCTTTTACAGGAGCATTACAGGATAAAATGGGTCAGTTTGAAGCGGCTGACGGCGGTACTTTATTTCTGGACGAAATTGGGAATCTTGGATATGATGTTCAGATAAAATTGCTTAGAGCGTTACAGGAACGAATTATTGTACCAATCGGAAGTAACCAGCCGGTAAAAGTGGATGTAAGACTTATTGCAGCTACGAATGAAGATCTGATGACCAGTGCTGCAAACGGAGATTTCAGGGATGACCTTTATCACCGGCTGAACGAATTTAAAATTGAAGTTCCGGCCTTAAGGAAAAGGGGAGAAGACCTAAGTATTTTTATCCAGTATTTTGTTGATAAAGCAAATGAGGAACTGGGCAGAAATGTAAAGCAGTTATCGAAAGAGGTGATGGATATTTTTCATACTTATGATTGGCCGGGAAATCTTCGCGAACTCAATAATGTGATCAAAAGATTAATCTTATTAACAAAAGATGAAGTCGCAACTTTGAACGCTTTACCTGCGGAAATGATATCAGCTATGGCCGAAACGCATACTAGATCTACCGGATCGGATTTAAAAGCATTGCAGGAATCGCATGAAAAAGAAATGATCGAAAAAGTACTTCAGGAAGTACGTTATAACAAGAGCAAAGCTGCAAAACTGCTTAATATTGACAGAAAGACACTTTATTACAAAATTGAAAAATATCATATTGAATAGGAGAGGACCTTTTCCTCTACCTGGTCAATTACATTTTCTGATTGCTTGACAATATCTTTCAGTTCATTTTCTGAAATTTCCTGCTTGTTTTCCCTCATAGCAATTTCATGAAAACGAAACCTGGCCGATAATTCTTTTGCACCGATTTGTCCGGTTCTGCCTGCCATACGGTGCATCAGTTCATGCATCGTTTCCATATCAGAAGTTTCCAGGCATGATAACAAAGAACTCAGATCCTGACGGCAATCTTTAACAAACTGTTCGAGGATTTCTCTCAAAATAGTTTCATCCCCAAACGTCATTTCATTTAATATAGATAAATCAATTTGGTTTTGTTTTGAATTAACAGGACTTGAATCAGGTTTTTTAACTGAGTTATTTTCCAATAATTCCAGTAATTCATTGGAATGAAAAGGCTTCATTAAAATGCCATCAAAACCCATTTGCATAAGTTTACTACGTTCTTCGGGTAATGCCTGGGCAGTTAAAACGTAAAACTTAACATCTGGTGGCACTGTTTTCCGAAGTCGTTCACAAAGTTCTGCTCCATTTATGCCAGTCATACGCATGTCCGTCAGCACAAATTTTACATCGTCGTCCCAGGGCTGGTCCAGTACTTCTTCACCGGAGGAAAAAAAGTCATGATCGACGTGATACAAATCCAGTACAGAAGAACACCATTTCAGGATAAAAGCATCATCGTCTACCAGCCAGACTTTACCATGAATCTGATATACTTTTTTCTCTACTTCCTCAGTGGTAACCAGCGGTTTTTTAGCTTTTTCAAGAATTATTTTTGCAATAAATGTTGTACCTTTTTCAGGGATACTTTTTACATGAATATTCCCCTGCATCCCTTCCACCAATGCTTTTACAATACTAAGCCCTAAGCCGGTCCCGCCATAACGTCTTGAAATAGAAGGATCTGCTTGTTCAAACTGATTGAAAACGCGTTGTGCCTGTTCAGGCGACATGCCAATTCCGGTATCAGAAACCTGAAATTCCAGATTCATTCCATCTTCCGTTTCTACTCCGGCCGATCGTAATGTTACTGTTCCTGTTTCTGTAAATTTAATTGCATTGGTAAGCAGATTATATAAAACCTGGCGCAAACGGAAAGGATCTGCATTTAAAAAAAGATCCGGAGGTAATTCGTTTTTCAATATTAGAGAAAGACCCTTTTGACTGGCCGTCGGGCGTAACATCTGCACGACTTCGTTGAGCAGAGGCGTAATAGCAAATGTCCGTTTTTCAAATGTAAACTGGTCTGAAATAATGCGGCTGTAATCCAGTACTTCATTGACCAGATAAAGCAAATGTTCAGAAGCCGAATGTAAACTGTTTAGATCCTGCTGATTAGGCTTTTCATCTTTTTTTAAAGCTTCCGTATAACCAATGATGGATTGCAGTGGCGTGCGAATCTCGTGACTCATATTGGAAAGAAACCGCTGCTTGGCCATGCCATGATATTCAGCTTCTTCTTTGGCCTCTTCCAGCTGATTCCGATACCTGTTGCTTTTGGTAATATCAGTAAAAGTCAGATAGGCAAGCAAGGCAGTAAGGAAAAAGAAACCCAGCATAATCCATTGAATCCATTCAATATTGGCTGTAACCATATGCCGCGACTGTGCACTTTCCTGATCAGCCTCCTTCACAACCTCCTTTTCAATTTCCTGCATCATCTGAAGCAATTGCCTTACCAGCGAACTTCCAGCCGTAGACAATTCCTGTTCCCTGTCTATAAAACGGTTTGTACGTATTTTTTGGGACTTTTCAATGGCATTAACGGCCTTGCCCACTTCCTGAATAGTGCTGTCTTTTGGAGTAATTTTCAACGTATCTACTTCTACGTTCACTTCCTGCATCCGTACGGTCTTAGTAGGTACAGGCACAGGAATATCCTTATTCTTTTTTGAACCGAACACCCTTTTAATCAATCCCTTTTTTTTCTCTTCGGCTTTTTTAGTAGAGTCTGGTACATCAATGTAAGTGGTTGTAGTTGTTGTTTTCTTCTCTGTTTTTACAACCGTGCTATCCGTTTTATTATTAGTGATTAATCCTGATATAGATTTTACCTCATCGGACAATGCTTGATTATCAACCAGTTTGGATCTTACTTTCACATAATTCCCGAAGATTTGCTCTCTGTTTTGCAGAATGCGCTTCATGGAATCTATCCGCTTGATCTGATTCTCATCGTTAAAGCTTAGATTATTAAGCGAATCGAGTGTTGCTACTAACCGGGCGGATTGGATCTTAAATTGTTCTTTTTTATCATCAGCATCCCCTGTGCGTGCATTCTG
>Ga0247734_1000671_pt1 | contig 28683 bp, 31 predicted proteins | sample UWRJL103311B2_FD_180933 | JGI IMG/M metagenome (GOLD analysis project Ga0247734, IMG submission 180933) | Plant litter microbial communities from Arlington Agricultural Research Station in Wisconsin, United States - UWRJ-L103-311B-2 | ecosystem: Environmental > Terrestrial > Plant litter >...
GTTAGCCTATGTAGTTAATATATGAAAAGACAGGTTTACATGGTCCTCGATCAAGATCCATACCAGCCTTTTGACCACTCCAATATTCATTCGAAACGAATGGCCCCATCGTGAAGCGGTCTGCAATTTGAGATGGTAGTGGCGGATCGGTCTGGAGAGGCTCGCTGTTTGGGATATCTTCCCTGAAATATATGCAACCAGACTTGACAAACTTCATCGACGTGAGTCGTTTCTCGATTCCCAAAACTTCATCCACGATAGCCATTCGATCTTTCATTGCCAATGTATCTAAGGATTTCCAGAGGCTTCCAAGAGGCTCCCCAACTGCCTTCTCTTCGATGATGTATTCTGCGCCGACAGCATTGCTTCGATTGGCAGACCACGTAATTATGCGGGGAATTGAAATATTCAAGACATCATGCAACTAGCGAAATAAGCGCCTATGCTCTATCGTTAGTCAAGTTAAAACTCACAAATGTGCGGGTAGCAACTTCCGATGCTGTTGTGTAAAAAGAGGGCCCAGCGCACGGGTTTGGGAGTTTTGCCAGAACTTCGGTGCCATTATCCATTGTGAGGATATATGCTTTGTTATTCATCCCCTCTTTGCATTTCAGTACTTTAGTACCTATGGTGTGCATTAGATTCATTTCGAAAGCTTTCATTGTTCGGTGGTGACGAAAGACGAACAATAACGGGCCCCATTGCTAGAGCATGCTGCAACAGCGATCTCCAATAATGCCGGAAGATTGAACTTAAGGTATCTTTCCTCCAAACGTGATGGTTCTTTTATTCTATTGAAAGTTATTTTCTGGTATAGTTATAGACTAGGTGATGAACGGACGCCCAGCGGTGTCTTGTGTACTTATAGAGATCGTCTTCGGAAATTGTCTCAACTACACAAAAATGAGTGAATGATACAGGCAACAGAAAAGTAAACTAATACCGATCTTCGAATCTCTCACCGCGAGGAGGGAAGGCATGACTTTCTTATGTTTTGTACTCATTGGACACAGGTGGCGTAAGCCAGACATATCACAGTATATATATGGTGAGCTAGTGGGAAATAGAGAGTGACAATCTGCGATTGGCCGTGGTACATGCGGCCGCCTCAGAAGGGCACAAATATACCTATGATGGGGCATACTTCCTGTCCGAATCTTCGAACGTGTAGGTGCGCTTTACACTAACATAAGTCACCGAAGTCAATTTATGATACGAAGCGGCTGCTGTATCCTATGAATAACGGGTGATCCGAACTCACGTAAATCCGCTGGTCAAGGTAGAAGGGAACAGGATTGCTGCTTCTCTTACAAAACATTCGCTTTTTAAAAGATTGACGGGAGAGTAGATTGAAAGAAAAGGATGCATTTTTCTGTAGCACGTATCTGAGCGAGCGTCATTAGTTTTGTTAAGTTGTCATGATTGGGATACTGTCTCTTGCTGCTGGTTCAAGGGAAGGGCACGTAAGTGTTAGGTTAACTATTATTGTTAGCCTCAGGCACTCACATATGGACCGACATAAACTGATATACTGATATACTGCTATCGAGTTTGTTACCATACATAAATCATAGCTCTATTTCGTATCTATGGGTTCGAATTTCCCTGTTCTACTTTCCTCACCTTTCATACAGATTAATTAATGTCTTAGGAGCGTGAGACCGTCCTCATTATAATACATAACGCTACTTTCAAGTCATTTCCTCGAAGCGGCTCATGTGGCTTCGTTTTCGCCACTACCCCCTAGTCATTTTGCATATTAAGAGGAAGGGATAGGGAGATGTACCTATAACTAGCTGAGCTAGAGGCAAAATTGGCAAGATAGATCGGACATTTAAAACGAACGGAATTTAAGATAATTCCTTTTTATTAGGAATAGTGTTTTAAAAAATGCGACATATTTTAGGATGTTGGACAAGGGATGCTGGTCATTATTGGCCAGAGACTGACTCTTGCCCTTTTCATTGGCATTTCTTTCTCATAGGGGAGTAGGCATCAAAAATAAACCGAGCATAAGAACCAGACCAGGTAAAAAGTTAGCTGGAGTAGTGGTGACTGACCATAGAGACAAGGTTATAGGCAAATTACCACACAGCATTGAGTGAGTATACGCTTTCAGAATAATTCTTTGATTATCGTTGGATTATGTACTTTATGTACCTGGAATGCTATAGATCCAACCAATGCCGCCCGCTATGTTTTGCATGTACTGAGTGGGATATTTGTATCGCGCTGCCCCTTCATTGCCCGCTTTGATATTGGACAAGAAACCCATCTATTTAAACGCCTGTATGAATGCAAATGCTCCGCCCAACTATGTATGTATATAGAGAGAAAAAAAAAGAGTCGCTCCGGCTTCCAGATGACAAGCCCGAAAAATTATTCGGGTCCCGAAAAGGGTGTTACTAAATCAATGCTTCTTGGCCGATGTCCATACCCTCCCGGTCCGCTTCTCGGTGGTAAGGGCCGGTCCATGCCCATACCGCCAGTGTTGCCATACCCTCCTACAGAAGGAACGGTGGCATACGAGTAGCTCTTCGCAGTGGCCTCTTCTTTCCTGCCATATCCATTACTCGAATATGCGCCGTAGCTCTGACTCGCATATCCCATTTGACTATACGAACTCTCAGGCGTCGGTTCGATGGTCTTGGATACGAAGGGCATATAGTTCCACACCCCAGATCCAGTTCTCGAGATGCTACTAGCAGCACTTTTGGGAGGACTATCCTCTGCCCTTCTAGTGGTTTTCGGTAGGGTCGTAGCCAATTCCCTTAAGCTTGCAAGTGCCGTACTAGATCGAGAGTTGGTATATATGCTGCTTGGAGCAGGATCGCTAGGCATGGTAGACGGCGCGGCATATGACTGCGAATAAGGATCGGAGTTGTAGTAGGACCTCGGTCTTGATTGCGTAGGGGAGAATTTGGGTATAATGTCCGGGCCACCATCGTCATACGTGTGCGTGCTTGCGAAGTGTCTCGTGTAGGGCGATTGTGGCGGAGAATTAGTGGTGGGAGTATAGGATGAGTAAGACTTTGAGCGGGTGTATGCAGGAGCATGATCGTGTAATCGACATCTGGAAAAGAATGGTTAATATTGGTAACACTCCAAACCTAGGCGGTGAGGGAAGGGAGGCAGGCTTACTCTTCCGAACAATAGATGATGGTGGTATTCGCGGGCAGGAATTGCTTTTCGCAACTCATACTAGAATGCAATTCGTCAGCCGGGGTCCGATGATTCAGTCAAAACTGTACCCCACACTCTGCTCCCATGCGGCGGTTGGTTCCTGACCCCCATTCCCCCTCATCTTGACCCGGGGAATGGAATGGATGAAGCAAAAAGAGCGCGATAACATACCAGTATTGGGGGAAACTCTCTCCGCTATCCCTTGCGGCGTCGTCGTGGTCCCTTGTACGTCCCGCGTTGGCTCTGGGGGTATATTGCGGGGTAGTTCTTCTGGTCAATGGTGTTGGCCGGCTGGTCTTCTTGTCGTGACCGTGTCCATGGCCGCCGCTCTTCTTCCTACTGTGGTGTTTCTTCTCGGATTGTCTCTCGCTGGGTGTTCTTGGTGATAAGGGAGGAGGGGACGCGGCGACATAGTGCGTACGGACCGTGGGGCGTTGTTGCGCCAGTTTGGCGGTTTTCCCTTTCACGCTTGGCCGACTTGCTCTTTTGGATTTATTCAAATATTAAACAATCGATTGGGAGAAAAAACCAAACGAGGGGAGCAGCGTAGTAGTATATATCGAAGGGGAAGAAAGCGTGGGAGTTGTCTGGTGACTCCCCAGGGGAGTGTCTCTCTTTTGAGTGAGATGTGATATCTATGCGATCTCCTCGTGATAGGAGGACTGGGTGCGGGTGGGTTCGGCGGGTTGCGATAACGGACAGACTTTTTTTGCTTGGAGCTGATACTGAATACTAATATAAAAGGCCCGCTCAAGTTTGGATGACTCAAAAGTCCAGGCTGGTAATTTCTGGAGATTGGTATAACCACGGACCAGGATTTTTGATTTCCGATGACGGAGTGGAAGAAGAAGTAAGTAAGTAAGTAAGTAAGTCAGGAACAACAGCAAGTGGTGGTGGTGGGTTGGTGGGTTGGTGGTTTGCGTAGTGGTGGTATTATTGTATGTACTGTACAGTACTTTTGAATAAGTTGGTGCTGGGTTTGACGATAGCAATAGCAATAGCGATAGCGATAACGATAGTGATACCGAGAATGGCTTTGACGCCGGGGCCTAGACACCAAGGCAAAGCGCGGTTTAAGGAAGGGAAGGAAAGAGGGTTGACGGGGGGCCACTTTTGATCCAAATCCAAATCCAAATCCAATCCAAATCAAAGGGCTGGATGGGTGAATTGATGGCAGCGTGATGATATATCTTCGGTTCTTGCTTGCCAGTTATGTATGGGTGTATGTATGTTGCAGCCCGTTGTTGGTGGTGGTGTTGGTGGTGTTGTTGAAGTTGTTTGTATTGTAGTCTCGTAGTATAGTCTTGTCTTGTCTTGTCTCGTCTCGTCTCGTCTCGTCTTTTATCTCTTATTTAGAAAAAGAGAATGAAGATTGAGTTGAGTGAGTGAATGAGTGAGTGAGTGAGTGAGAGAACAAGATGGCGCGAGAAGAGGAAGATATTTCAAGCGTAGTAGTAGTAGTAGTAGTGGTATTGTGTAATTTGACTGACTGACCGCCTCCTCCCTAGGGGGGAAAGGAAGGATGGTGCAATTGATAGTTTGTGTTTTAGCTATCGCTTTCGTGATCGAGTAGTAGTAGGAAGTATGGAGCATCAGACAGGGCATGGAGCAAGCATTGGTCTTTTTGGGGGGAGGGGAGAGAAGAAGAGGACAGTGCTCGGCACTATTATGATTTTAGAGGAGAAGGAGGGGGGTGGAAAGAGGATTGGGAAAACTAGTTATTATATTATTATTATTTATTATTCTTATTATTCTTCAGAAGCATATCCTCTTCCCTCCCCTCCTCCCCTCCTTGCCCCCCAGCACGCCCCCAAAAAAAAAAGAGTCTCGACCTAAAGTAAATTGCATCATGGGCAAGCGCTATTTATTCCGTATTCCCGGCCCCCAGTCCACAAGTGGCGTATAGGACGAGAGGCCAGCGTCACGCTTTTTGCTTTGCCCAGCAAACACGTTCTCAAAGAGCGCGTCGACGGTGGACGGACGGACAAACCAACGAACGAACGAACGAACGAAAGCATCTTGGGCATGGGGCTGGGGCTGGGGCTTGGGCTTGAGGAGGGGAGGAGAGGGGAACGACGGGAGGAGGGGAAAGAGAAGAGAGAAGAAGAGAAGAGGGGCAGAGGATTGCGATTGCGATTGCGATTGCGATTGCGTGGGCGTGCGTGCTTTGTTCTTACTTGCCTGCTCTGGTCCACACACAGTATTCATTCATTCTTCGTTCCTGGGTCTGCCTTGGGAACAGTACATACAGTACAGTACATAGTATAATAGTATAATAGTATAATAGTGTAATAGTGTAATAGTGACATAGTGTAAGTAGGTAGCAAGGAAAGGCTTACGGCGGTAATAATAAGGTTCATCCACCCACCCTCTCTCCTCCTTATTTATACTTTCCTACTGTATGACGGCCGTAGTAACTATTATTATTGCGAACGTTACGTATGTGCATATATATATATACAAACGAATGCTATGGTGTATATACGATATGTGTATTGGTATTGTATGTATTATGTATTATGTGTTATGTATTATTATTCGTGTGTTATGTGTTATATATATATATGTATATATACATATATATGCCTATCCCATTCATTTATCTCATATAGACCGCCGGCCATAGGGACGTACTGTTACCTGTACAATATCAATATGCACGCTCTAGGGCCGGCTGGCTTTACATGACTCTGTAGCATAGTATTATATAGTATTATATAATATATATAGTATAGTCCTGCCAAATACACGTGTGCGCTCTTTCCAGCCCTCTGCTATACGGCGGTCGGTCTACTATAGCCAACAGAAACCCCATATGCCTCCCGGTGTTTTACCATCTCAGCTAAGGTGTGGCCAGAACCTTTGGATCGTTTGATCGGTGGTCCCCTCTTTTATTATAATTTTTATTGTTATTATTTGTTATTATCATCATGACTTTGTCCTTGTACATGTACTTATTAATATCCTTCAATATCCCCCCCAATAATCTCCCCAAGAATATCCTCTAAGATCCTCTAATGTCCCTCTAACATCCTAACATCCCTCTAACATCGTCCTAGCGGGTCCCGTAACGAGTCAGCAGCTGGAGCCATCTGGCCAGAGCCCATGTCAAGGAACACCCACGCACCCAACCAACCAATGCACTCGCCCAATAAATCATATAGGAAATCCCACACCCACCAAACCGCACAGTTATAGTAGATATAGAGTAGATAGAGTCGAGTAGTATCATCACCAGTGTCACCACCAAAGAATCCATCCACTTCTTCTCCTCCCGTCCCCGTCCCCGTCCCACCCCCCCTCTCTGCTCTGTGCCTCAAAACAAATATCCTGCTAACTTATAATAAGTGAGTACAAGCCAGTCAATACTGGTAGTAAGTAGTAGTATGGTGCAGCCCCCGCGCAGATTTGAGCCTTTTTTTCTTTCTCTCCCTGCATATCCCATAAATCTATCTGTTCCAAGAGTAGTCCCGCTACATCTGTACATACGTCCACTGCGTCTGCGTGTTGATGTGATGTGATGTGATGTGACGATGGATGATGCCCCTACCGTACAGTACATACATGTATGGTTGGTTGATCGTTGGTCTCACCAAAACCAACTAAACTCGCTCACCTTCAGGAAGGTTACCGGCGGGTCAAGCCAGGCCTGTGTTCCTCCAATCTCTTCTATCTCCTCTCACATGTTTTTTAAACATTTTTTCCTTGCCTCAGCTCAACTGTAAACCCCCAACCACCCACAGCATCCACATACATCACATCCATATCATGTGTACCAAACCACCCACTCTCCACAAACCAGATGTAACTCTGCGGTACAGGAGATGATGATGATAATGCAGGCACAATCTTCCCAAAGGGGGATCCCGAGGCTCTGCCGGCCACTCGGTTGTAGACGGCATATGCTTTTCGGGGGTCCTGTTCGCTGGACTCTGCTTTGATTCGTGCTACGACCTCGACGTTTGATACAGTACAGTACTGTACTGTACTGTACACAAGAGACAGCGAAAGATAGAGATAGAGAAGAGAGGACTCTAGATATGCCCTGCCCCCGCGATTCGTGGGAACAACTCTCAGAAACACAAAAATCTCCGGGGGGTTGAGCCACAGCATTGCATCACTTTTCCTTTCGACTGGATGGAACAGTCATGTATGTACTTGCTTACTTACTTTACAGTCCCCTACGCCTACGCCTACGTTTTGTCTGCAGCAGAATGAGCTACCCGGCATGCAGGCGATATTCCCATAAATATGGAAACCCCCACGGGCGGCCATCGTTTTTCCCTTTTCATAATCGGAAACGGCTGCTGCTGCGAAAAGGCACCAGGACCCCGTTATCCGGATGAAATGCAAACCACAACGCAATCCCGCCAGGGCCAGCACAGATCGCATGATAGGAGCCACGTTCTGGAAGTCACCGCCAGCACCGTACGGTACAGTTACGGTTACAGTTACAGTTACAGTCACAGTGTTTTCAACTGTGCGGCTAGCGTGCCGCTAGCGTATGGTTGTGATAGAAGCAAGCGGAACAAAGCTAGTGCTGCGGGACATACCACCCGCTAAAGCTTACCCCATATATCGAATACCACGCATCACTTGGCAGTGGGCAATTGGCCCTTTGTGGTCCTTCCTTGATATACCGTTTACAACTGACTATGCTGATCACTTCGGTACATCATTCTGTTACACATACCCGTGCCATACCATGTACTACGTACCACATACCTTGAGAAAATATACACCTTGAGGTCTAACGTAGGAATCACCTTGAAGGACGGCAGATCGCCTCGAGCGATCGATCCGGAGAACCTGGCTGAAAAAACTGGATGGACGTTACGTACGATGATGTTACAGGAGTTCCCGAACTCTCCGTAGCACCCACGTAAATTTAAGGAAAGCAGGCAATATAATCCAAAAATCACTCGATGCCAACTTCAGGATTTCTTCGGAGCTTTCCGTTCTCCAATGAGTGTCATGAAGTCCCTGGCCATCCGAACACATATTAAGCGAGCCCCTTGAGCTAATAAAAGGGGTAAACTTCATCAGCTCACTCACTCACTCTCTCTCTCTCTTTGGCTAGTTGCAAGGGTGTATTGGTCCCTTGACGCCAAGTCGTAGCAAATGTTCTCCTCGCCATAACCTACACAAAGGAGTTTAGGTGCAGAGGCAAGAGAGGATAATATTTGCATTTTGCCTTTGAAGTTCGTGATTGGCAGTGACCAGTAGTACAGCTCCCTAGGATAACTGTAGCAGGGGAACTATCTCCGCCGAGTGATGCAACGGATTATAACCTTGTCGAATAGCGATTTCCGCCTTGGAAAACTTACACCTTGGGAGTTAATCTGGGAATTTCGATCCACAGGTTAACAGGTACCAAAACCGGTGCAAATTCGGGAGCGCAGAGCAGCCATCAGGGTTGAATGACAATAATCAAGAACCAATAGAGCATACACACATACACACCAAAGCAGAAGTGCGGCGTAGTTTCCGCCCAGTTGTTGTTGCAAAGTCGTCGGAGAAACACCAAACATTGCTACATCTAGCTACCCGATGTGCTGCTCATATTCCATTGCGCTGCTGCATGATATACGTTACACAGGCGGGCGAAAGGGGTTTGGGGGGCAGAAAGTCGCACCAAAAACCAAAACAAAAGCTAAAAACAACCGCCGTGCGTGCTGCAAAACCAATATATGTTGTGAAGCCTGAGGGATCCCAAAGCCGGGAGAGTACGTAACACGAATGCAGGATCGTGAGGGGCAGCTCTAGGGATCTTTGGGTTGCTCGAGCTCTTGTTTTGTCAGACAAATTCACCGATAGGCCAGTTCCGATCTTGGTGAGATGGCGAGCTCCCTTCGCCATCGATTCGCCTGACGATGGCGAGCTTTTAAGGCTGACCAGACCAGAAAACTCCTCGACATGTTGTATCACGCAATATAAAATTGTGAGCAGAATGAGGGGCAGAGAGGGGGTGGAATGATTGAAAGCCAAGCGCAAATGCGGGGAACAATATGAGCTTCTTTTTCTTTCCTTACTCGGTGTTCCATTCTGGTATCCAGTGACTCAGCCTTTTCAACGCTCAGAGCCTTGTCCCAATTTATATTTCTCGATTTGGGTGCCACACCATCGGGGATTTAGCTACCATGCGCCTTGAAGAATTTTGCATCACGTGATATGAAGCAATCGCCAGAACTCGGTTAATGAATAGGGGCTCAGGGGGTGAATCATGAACGTCTCTGTTAAAACTAGACATAAGCCTTTAATGCAGTCACCTGTGTGGTACGATCGAACAGCACAGAACAATGACATGGATTCAGAGATGAGACCTAAGGCTTTGACCAAAATATCTAAACTCTTCTCAAGATCCACCACGCATTAATGTTTTGGAAATATCATATGCTCCTCTGAAAAACACCATATGGAAGTAGTCGCTTATACCTTGAAACACCTTATTCACTTTGATCTTGAACTTCTCCCATGAAAATTACTCCGTGTGGGTCATGACTATAATGTCAAGTTATCAAGATAAAAGGAAGTTGCCAAAGTATTCATTCCAAACGCGTCTCTCAAAGGTGCTAATCAAAAAGACGCGTGAAATGCGCTAGTAAATAGCCATAGCCTTAGTTTACCAGCCCAGGGAGGAAACCACGCCAAAAAAAAAAAAAAAAAAAAAAAGGGCAAAACCTATACCACCCATTCAGGGTGGTGCTAGGAACTCCCGCGAGGGAGTTTTTTTTGCCGCCGGAGTCGTCTTTTAATTTCGTTACTTTATTGTTGTTGTTTTGCGCCCAGCCCTTTCGATTTCCTCCCGCAAACACAGATTGACCTGAGCTCATTCCAACTGAGCCGCCCCTGTGTTTGACGCCAGGAAATTCGCGATTCAGGACTATATCAGGTACGCGACCGCATTACACACACTATACACACACACACACACACACATATATATATATATATATATATTTACACAAACAAAGAGCGACATAGAGAGGGTTTCATGAGTTATTATATGTATATAGTGTTATAATTTATTTGAACGAGTGTTGATCTAAAAGAAACTGGAGGTTGACTGATGGATATCCAATGGCCAAAAATGTGTCTGACTAATGTAAATTTAATTTTCTTTTACTTTGGGGCCTGGAAGTGATACAGCACCATAACTGCAGAGGTAGAGTCATTCCCATTCGCTTCAAACGGGCGTTGCTGGTGGTTAACGGCTTTTCTTTTCAGCTCCAACGGACCTCAGGTGGCTTACATTACTGCCCAAAAAGGCTTGAGGGAGCAGAGGATAAAAGAGGGGGGCTGCTCTCGGGGCGTTGAGCTTGACGTATAAGGTGAGTATTCGGGGTTGTAGTTTCAAGGAAAAAGGGTGGGAGTGGCATCTACTACATCGCAGAACGATAATGACACAGAGCAATATGCGCAGGGCAAGATACAATAATTAGTTCACATCAGGGCTTTTTGTGTTAAATGAGTGTATTGTATTTTGTTGACATGACAGCTGCCTCTCCCTGGAAGCCTCTACGCGATATATTCAAGATCTAGAGCTGGAGGTTTGAGACACCCCAGGATGTTTCGTCCTGATATGCCTCCGGAAATTGTCAGCCCGTGGGAAACCCCTACCGCTGCCCATGGAGCGTTCGCATCCATCAACAGGACAGTGAAATATTTCGGGCTCTTCAGCATGTACCGAATTGAAGTGGCGATTAAGGTCTTTGTTATACCTGAATTTCTTGTCACAGTGAGGGAACTGGCATACAAATGGCGGATTGTGAGATAGGAGGTGCGCGCTAGATCTCTTTTAGTGCGATGTCAAAGTAATCGGTAGCAAGTTTTGAGTCTTGCATTATACACTTACTTGAGTTGGTAGGGATGTTCAAAGCTTTTGGAGCATGTTTCACATGTGTTTTTGTTTTCGGGGGCTGCTTGTTCTTGCTGTGAAACAGGTTGATGAAAATCCGTGGCCTCGTACGGAGCCTCCTGGAAATCTGATAAAGGAACGTGCTCCTGATAGTCTTCATAAAATGACTGCTCACTAAAAGAAATATATCAGCAAACTAGGCTAAGTCTGACGGGTCTATCAAACCAATCTCTGTTCTAGTAGATCAAGACACATAGCTAATGGCCCTAAAGCATGTCACTTACGGTGGTAATGGATTGTCCGAAGATAATTGTGTGTCTGAATGGACTTCTTCGACTCTTTTATCTAAGTTAGCGAATAGCTTACCCAAAGTAGGATCAGAGTTTCTGAAAAGTCTATAACACATACAAAGGAGGTGGAAGAAAAGTGTTCTGGTGTTCTTCTACCTGTGTTTCTTGCGCAAACACAGTCTCACCAGGCGGAAAGTTTCGAACATCTAACCAACTCGGATTGATAAATACTTCGTCTTGTTGATTATAATAACTAAATTGGTAGTTGTTGACTATTGACTGTTGCCGCCCGGGGTGGGATCTCCTCTACTGGATGATGCAGCAGAGGAACCCCAGGTAAGTTCACCGGGAAAGATTGGAACCGACTCAGAACTTGGCCTGAGTATAAGAGTTAAGCGAAGAGTATGTAGGTCGAAATCCCCGCCGAAGAGAGTGGCGACGGGTCTGGGGAAGGAGAACAAAATCGCAATGGAAGAGGCCGTCTATATACACGTTCGGTTCCCAGCCTTCAGACGCTCTTTGAGGCAATTGGACGTTTAGACGATCATAGGCCTCAGTATGCAATGTGACTTGGCGGCTTGATTTGATTGGAAAGGCTGCACATCTTGGCCTGAAAATCACTCGCCCGAAACTTACAACTACCTCAACTTTGTTTCGAGACTAATAGGAAACAATCGGAACTTCGGGGCAAAATTGCGAATGCGTCTTTCCCTGTGGTTTTATTAAAGGTTTGTAACAGAGGCATCTTCTAAAAGTCTTTCTCATTTCGTTCATTTCGTATGCCATATTCATTGATCAATATAAAAAGTTTCCCCGACCACACATGGTAGAATTACGAGGGAAGGTACATTTTGGTCCAAACACCTATGAATTCCTGTTGAATTCTGTTTGTGGATTTGTTGCTGATAGTCTCATGCAGTTTGGTACATTGGGTAAGGCCGCAACCTTCGAGAACACCTATCACGTGTCCAATATTAGATATCAGAGATATGTTATAAGATACTGCTTTTTAGCCAGTACATTGTTTTTATAGGAGCAAATCTGACGTTCTTTAGTTCAACACAGATTTATTACAGTGAAAACTTATATTCCATGTTTTACAGAACATACTTCAGGATCACTGGAAATTTAGACGAACGTAGAAACTAGCTACGTATGCACCACGAGTTCTATGACACGAGTTTTGTGACACAACATAGTTTGGAGCTTCATGTAGAGTTTGTGATAGGAAATTACTCAACAACAGATTGTAATTGACCGCTCAGCGGCATGAAGTTACGGTTTATGATATGGCAACGGCGGAAAGTATCCATGCTCCTATATTTACTTCTCTACGGCCATCCCTGATATATATCTTACAAAAGTCGGTCAGTGGGATTTCTCTCTTATGTACTGCAATAAAAACTTTGTTCCCTTGAATTCTTTTCGTTCCATCGTTTCTTCGCGTCTCTCTAGATATAATTTTTGATAATCCATCGAAGTCTCTCAATACATTCTGAAGTCTCGTTCTATCAAGGTAAGCTCTATGGGGCCACCCGAGATGGTTAACAATCCGTCCACCACACAAGATACTTACAAAGAACTATCTAAAGCTAGAACACTATCAATTTCTCTTTAGATTAATATTTAGCATCAATCAACACCATGGACCCAGTGTTTTGTTGCTCTGAGATTGCCCCGTGCAACGCCAGAATCATCGATAGGGAAGCAAGCTTCAAACTTTTCGTCAACTGGGCCAATTCTCTCAATGAAACTTCAAAAATCTCATCCGGATTTACCCCTGATATCTCTTGGGATTCTGACTCTACCTATGTAATTCAAGTAGCACGACAAGTCAACTTCGGTGCATTGGAATGGAAACGATATTTTGTCATAGTCACGGCACTAGTTGGCACATCTACCTTCTTTGAGGTGAAAGAGCAAGATCTTATCGACGCAGAATACTCTAAAGTGAACGCGTATGTCTTCCTTGCACCTATCTAAGCTGAGGACCTGATATTCACGGGCGGCTAACAATCTGCTTTTTACTACAGGTTTCAAAATTTCCGATGTGGGCCACATAATAAGCTCTTCGAGATTAACATGTATCAAAAAGATCCCACCAACAACCATCACTGGCGTGTCAACAATACTCGACCTATAATGGGAATTAATATTTGATGGGTATATACACTTGAAAGCATTGTGCGCATCACTTTGAGACTACCAAACTAAAGCAAGCGTTGGAGACATAATTGTTATGTGCATGGAGCAGGACTAGGGAGACTATTCTAAGTTATTAGGAGGAACAGGTTGGAAACGTTGACTTGATATGACGTGATGTTGGCCACTTTAAAACTGTGTTTGCTGAGGTGTAACCCACTAGAATTCATTGAACTCTCAAACCTGATTTTGCCTTCATCGTAACCGTTTTTGCTCGGTTGATTTATTTGCCCATTAGTTGCTTTCAGTATTTTTCCTGGGATCTTTGTTCTCCTCTATTGTAGCCACCATATCTCTTTTCGGAATTTTCTCAAATAATTTGATATTGGATCCGGGAGAACTCTTTCGGTTGACTTTTTGAAACTGAAACTCGATAATAGTCGAAAGAATTATTTTCAAGAGCAAAATTCCTTTTCTAGAAAATGAGGATTTCATAACATTGAAATATATTCATCGCTTAGCACCGTGACCGCAGAACGTGCACTTGGTCTTCAGGATTGGTAATTTCACTGGTAGAGGCAATGCACGCCTATCCCAAAACCAGCCCTGAGCCCTACGGATGAAAGAAACAGGTGTAATTTATCGCGTAGTATTTTGAAAGGGGAGTTGGTCTTGACCAGCTTATTAACAAGAACTAATTCAAGTGCAGAGCAAAAGTGCCTCCTTACTGGCGATTCCGCTATATGAACGAGAGCTATGCTTCGCAATCAGAAGAATTTTCCGAGACAAATCAAAACCAAAGCTTAATCCTCCCATTAACCCCTGGCCACCTGAGGCCGAGCAAAATAACATCCACGATATTGATCGATATAATAACCATGGAGTGCAATTGAGCTAAAGTGCGTGTCGATATATCAAATAAGCAATGGCCGAAGATTCGTTCCAGACTTGAAAGACTTAGCATACTTCATAGCTGAAGATATACGACACCTACCACTAGAAAGTGTTGGCTCAACCGCTGGGCAAGCGAACTGCGTAGAAGACACCATCTGCGACGTACCACCGGCACTGACCAATATCTCCAGAGTCAATAGTAAGACGGTTGCGCTGAATAAATGTACCATCCTCCTCTCGGCACCAATACATACGATAAGGGTCATCATCTGCAGGCTTCATCTCTTGTTTCTTGTTCATCTCAAGTCCTACGGCAGTGGCCATTTGAGAATTCAAAAGATCACTCCTAGTCTGTCCGTAAGTACCAAAGGCAGGCTGTTGAATGTGAGCGGTATAAACTCCGCCGCCACCCATACCGTTGCCATATTGCTGGTAGACTGGACCTGGCTGTTGATAGTATATTGGTTGCACTGGCGGATAGAAAGCTTGAGGGGGCTAAATTAGATAAAAATTAGCAGATATTTAGAGTAGGTATGAAATTGCCTATGAAAGCGACTTGCTTTGGGATAGTAAGGAAACTGTTGATAGGTGTACAAGGCAAAGGGGTATTTTTGAGGGAGAGGTTGAAATACGCTGTAGCCTGCTGGTCCACTTGGAACAGATAAACCTCCATTTGGAGTGAAGTAGGACTGCATAGGGGCTGCCGGAGCGGAGGAAATCGTGGCCATGGTGATCGGGGCAATAACAGCTGGAGCTGCTGTAACTACTATGGGAGTATTTGGCGTGGTAGCCACTGGAGTGATGACGCTGGGAAGCGGAGTTTGAGGGGCGTAGACAATCCCTCCAATGTTGATGGTACCATCCGAACGAGGGATGTAGGTGTGGATATTCGGACCATTTGTGGTATCTCCAGTTTGAGGCTGGTTGTTTTGTTGCTGGGCCATTTCGCTGATAGTTACGGGCAATCAAACAGGAATTAACAAGCTCACAGGCCTTGGAGAACTGCAGAGATTCTTGTTGTATGTGCTGCGGTGTTGTGGTGGGTAGGTATCTTAGGTTGAAGTATTCAAAGTAGCAAAGCGAACGCAGCCTCGTCTGACTCCAGGTCTGGATATAAATATATCCAGACCGCCCAGATTGAGACCATATGAGGGGAGAAACCCGTCCAGACCAAAGATGAGGCCCAAAAATCAAGAAGAACAGAAATTGTATTGTAACTTACAATTGTTGGTTTCGCATTCACAATCTTCACTACGGCATTAGCATTTGAATCATACACCAAGATGCCATTTCCGTTTGCGATTCTCTTCTTCGGGTCCTCGATCATGATATCCGCAAAAGGCCAGCACGGAAAGCACATGTTGATCTATTAGTCGCTGGTAACTTTGTCTAGTTTACTGGGGCGCGTGACTTGGTTTGCTTTTCACGTTTCTTGTTCAGCGGCGCGTCGAATGTCGATGAGTTGCTGTCAAGATTGATGCAGGAAGTAGCTACCAGAAGAGGAATGTGGTGAGAACATTTACTGCTATACTTTCCCGCATGCACTTCCTCTCCCTCTTGGCGCCCTCCGGGCAGGCTGTAGGCAAGGCTTAAGGGGGTGAATATGGAAGAAGAAATGCATAGAAGGGAAAAATGAATGTCGTGACGCCACAAGCCTTCGTAGCTTTAAGTTTCGGGTTCCATTCCATCGGAATCCAACTAAATCATGAAGTTTCGAACACACCTCTACACACATACATTCAAATCAAAGTTAAATCATGCTGAAGAGAGCTCTAATATGATGATGAAGGTGCCAGGAAAACATCTATACCTGGCCGAGAGCTTCACTTGAACATTGTGCTCTCGAGAAGAAACTGGGGAACCAGGAATAATCAATCCATATATTTTGGTTTTGCTACAAAATAGCAGACAGTGTACTAATACTCATGTAGGATATTGGCCGAATTGGCATCCAAAAGTTTAGCTTGACTTACAATGAATGTTGAATTGTGTCTCCCAGTAGTCCTTGAAAGAATACTATCCTAACCTTTGTTCGGAAAAGATATCAGTCTTGAACACTAATCCATCATTGCCATCATTGCCATCATTGTATGAAAGTTCAGCTTTGTTTCGCAGGTACTCTCCGTAGGGTTTGGATGCTGCCAGTTCTTCTTCAAATTCTCCCCATTCGTGAAAGGTTTCCATGCAATGCTCCTCAGTTCCCGTGGAAACATTGTGTGCCGCTTTCCCATCTGCGACACTCGATTCGTGCGCTTTCTTGTCTTGGAACTTTAATTTATTAGCAACTTGGAAGTGGACTGCGATATTAGAAAACTCTCACATGCTGAATAAATACTTTGCTTGGGGTTTTGACATTTTCACTTCGAAGCTTTAGCGCAGACTTCATCTTCAAGAAGCCGTCCTTGTCGTATATATTATTCCATGGACCTTTCTGTCCTTCACCTAGAGCGATACAATAAGACCAAGGACCATGAAAGAGGGTGTATCCAGTGCTTGTTGTGCTGCTTCCATATGATGACGTGTGGCTTGGGTTTCTACAACTTCCATCGTTGTTTTCTGGGATCAGCTTGTCATAGTCGGAGGACAGCCCTGTAGGTCCCATTGCAGAGGCAGCGGTATTCCTAAAATCGCTGCGTGACCTAAGGAGCCTGTCAGTAGAATGGCCATAGATCGCAAGGCAATACATACATTGGCTCGTTCTCTTGAACAGGCAGTTGACCTAAATCAAGTTTTGAACTTTCCTGTTGGTACCTGAAAGGATTGCGCTTCTCCCCATGTAAGTCCTCCTCCAATGAATTTATCGTAAACGAATACCGGTCCTTTGCTGCACAGTTTACAGGCAAGAGTAGCTGGGCTATAGAGAGACTGCTTTGACCTTTTTTTGGCTGGGGAGGAATGGGATCTAACCGGATAACGCTCAGTTGAGTTGCATCTCGGAGTACAGTCAAGAATTCCTGAAAACTAGTATCGTAGCTGATATATAGGTTTGTGTTGTCTATTAAATTAGACTCATTTCTATGGAGCGTCATGAGATGTACTTCGAAATCGTACTTTTCCGGATGTTGCTCGTAATCGTCTGGTCTCGTAATATGTACAACATCTTTGTGAAGACGAAAGTCAAGGAGTAACTTGACCTGGGTTTTATGTTAGCTGAATTCCCACGAAGTTAATTTCACGCCGGGAGTGACGTTGTAGATTCTCGATGGCAGAGCCGCCAGAAAATTGTTTACATACTTTCTCGTTCAAGCTCGCACTTTTCCAGTGTATTTCAGGAACCGCCCCTTGCTGCAATTCTTCTACTATCATTTGCGATAGCTGCTCCATCATATCTGGTATTTTGACAACTGCCATCAGATGTTTGCCGAGAAATTTGATTCGCTGGGCTTCATTATCGATTTCTTCGACAGCAGCTTGGAAAAGAGGCTTTAAATCGGTAGAAAATGGCCAGCAGACATCAGAAAGACTATCAAAATCCAGGAAACACATCCTGGCAATGCTATTTTCACTCACGTTCGAGGCGAAACCTACTTCATCTCTATATCTAAGCATTCCCCATTCCATCACTCTTGCGAAAGCAGCTTCAGCGGTGGGTTTATGTGTGTCTATTATTATTTTAGAATTACTCTAGATATGGTTAAGGTGTTGGAGGAAAGTAAAGTCAAGATGAACGTACAGCTACTTGCATTTTCCGGCTCCAAAGTAAGAAGAGCGGGCTTCGACTTTGCAGTGGTTGGTGAGCTTGATAGTAATGGCTCCATGATTATTCCTCTAACTTGCTGGATGGGACGTTTTGGTTCTGGATCTCGTTGATGATGTATTTGAGGAAGGATGATGAGGAAGGTAGAAGCATAGGAGATTTGTTTCACGTGCTTCCAAATTGTAGACAGCGCTGTTGAATATAGTAAGGCTCGAGCATTTTCGAAAGAATACTAGCGCAATACGCGCTAGTCAGTTCAATTTCATGATTCACTTCGACTAAAGCTCTCTAAGAATTGAATCAAGAGTAACGTTTTGTGTCATTATATAGAACGCCTTCATAAGCTCATCCCCTAAGTATTTTCAGCAATTAATTGTTATCATAAATGGTGAAGGGTGATTTAAAAGTCTCCATTACTTGCTACACTTGCTACTGTTTAAACGCCTCCGGACCTTTGTATACGCAACTGCGTAGCCATCTATATTTACAATGTTGCCGAAGCAAGAGGAGAGATATCACCTTCCATCCATCGCTTATGCATCCCGCGCCATTAATGAATCATCTATAATCAAACAAAGGTAAAGTATGCTAGTACATGAAAGTGTGTTCGAGGTAGTTCTAGGTGCGCCGATCCAAATATTTTGCAATTTGCGAAGCAATCATAAATGGTAAAAGAACCCAGTCGTAACTTGGAGGTGTTTATCGAATGTTTAGGCGGGCTTTTAAAATAGTGCCTTTCGTGTAACCTGCGAAGAGATTTTATTAGTGATTCAAGAAGATGAGTGAAGAGTATCTTACGGCCCATGCTCCTGCGACCGAAGCAACAATACCCCCAGATATCATCATTGGTCTAACGCCTCTTGTGCTTTTGAAAATCATCCCACTAAGTGCGCCTGCAAGCACGCTATTTGCAGAATCATGCTTTCCTCGAATGTTTCCTATGAAGGAGTTGAATCCATTATATACCATGGCAATTACTGCTGCCGAGTTTCCCAGGAATGGCCCTCGCCTTGTCACCGCGTTGAGTACTGAGTTCAATCGCAGTTTCGGAGGTTGACCATTTGATCTTCGAAGCCCCTCCTGCATTCCCCATGCACCTCCTAGAGTTAAAGCCGTAAGGTATGTGACTCCAGTCCCATAACATAAATCATCCGACCAGCCCCTTGATGGCAGAGCAGATTGTGAACCAGGAAGATCAGATATCGCAGAGTCCTCTAACGACAAGTAATCCAGAGTCTGCTGATTAAGACCAGCGAGGGGATGTAATTGTGAAGGATCCGCAAAGCTGGGCCCGGTAAGGAATGAAGAGACATCTTGAGCTTCTGATGGGTCGAAAGGAGTTGATTGGAATGAATCGCTGGGGGCGTTTGAGACGGGGTTGGAGTTAGAGTTCGTCGTTGATGAAGACGACTTTTTCCCGGTGATCTTATCCCAAATTGACATTATGTAAGGCGCGAGGATGTTTTGCAATTAGGGAGGTGCGAGGGTGTTTTGAAGATTTAAAGTCAGCGCTGTCTTCGCAATGACCTCAAAAAAAGAAATCCGTGCACGGACTCTGTTTTATGCCACACGTGATCTAAACCCTAGTCGAGAAATTTGCAAAAGTTGAATACTCAATAGTTGCACGTAACCAGGACAGGCACTAACCAGGAATTTTGTCACAAAAAGACATGAATTAGTATGTTGATCTCAGATAAAACTCACTCACCAAGTCCAACTCGCGAAGAGCTCGCCAAGTAGTGTTACATAACCTCATTAGATCGTACTTCAGGGATCAATTGCACTCGGTTACTCTCAGATTTGACTTGTGGAATTCCAGTTTCCTGTTCTTGAAGCTACCTGATGGTTGGTTTTATGGTTGTTTATGTAAATTTCCTGGTTTCAAATGATGGATATCATGGCTCAACAGGGGAGTGTAGAAGCTATTCCTCCTGACAATGTTATTGTAAAATGGCTAGAAGGCAAACCAAGCACTTTCCAAACACAGTAAATCCAATTCAAGTTTACTCCTCTATCACTGTATCTCTGTCTGACTACAACTAATAGGATTGTGAACTCGAAATTCGAGGAGCTTCTTGGCAATGCTGCCCAACCACGACATGCGTCTGGGAATGCGTGCCTCAAGCTCTGTCACTTTGTCGAACAATGTCGAAACTCGAAATCACCAGTTGTGAAATTTATCATACTTTCAGAAAATATTTGTTTAGGCTTGTTCAATTTCTTCATCGAATGGAGCGAAAAAAACCAGAACCGGTCGATGAGACAGGTCTTGGAGCTCACAAGTTCTCTGATTGCTTCTCAGCCAGACAGAGAAGCATCAAATTCCATCAAGAGAGCGGTCTTGAAGAGAACATTGACAACAATAAATCACAGAGCTGCTCAGCCCCTTGTCAAGCCTGCGTTCAAATCGCTAGAATGTTTCTTAAGCAAGTTGAGTATATCCGCAAAAGACTTAATGTACGCCTACGCGGTTGAAGAAGGCCTTTCTTCAATATCCACTGATGGTGAAATATTGAAATACTCTCCATATTGGGATACTTTTATTTCTGGTGTGTTTGACTGGATGGTAATGCCAGATATATCCCCTGCATCAGGGAAATTCCTCGTTACGCTTTTTGGACAACTCAGGAACGCATTTCGCGATTCCAAAAGTTTAGATGTTGATTACACAGTACTATGGCAACGATGGGTAAGAGATGGCCTCAAGAAAAACCCAGCGGCTCTTGAAAATGTGAAGAATCATCTGCTTTCTCCTCTTTTTAAGCTTGATCGTGATGGGTCTTTGGCATTTCTAAATGAGCTTAATGAGCAGAAACCTTTATCATATCTTAGAGGACATGAGCTGAACTCCCATTCATTACTTCGACTAGCTGCAATGGAGATAGGAAAGAAAGCAGGTTTGGTTGAAGAGCCGAGTATGTATCTAATCGACGCCCCACTCATGAAATACAAAACTAACCTTTTATTAGATATCAACCAAGTTCAAAAGCCACAGAAGAGATCTCCGCGTTTCATTATCTTGGATGAAAAAACAATAGAGCCATTATTGTCTCACGCACTCAATACCGTTCGGTCACTCGCTTTCTCGGTTTTAGTATCTTCGTCTTCTTCCACAAGGCCGTTTAGCTGTACAGCCTTGAAAATCTTGCGGGGACGTCTGGCTGCTCTTCATGCAGATACAGATGCAAAGTTCCGCAATGAGGTACTAAGTCAAACGAAGCATATGATTGAGAGAATCAGGGGAGCTACTGCTTTCTTAATGAGAGAATTTCACAAACTAAATTCAGTACCAAGTGTTTCGGGTACTTTGGAAAATCTAGCAAAAGTAGATGAACTCGCCAGATTATATCGCGAGTTGCAGTTGCACGTTGAATTCATTAGGTGGTACCTAAGTTTTCTTCTTGGAGAACTAATTCCAACAGCTTCATATCAACGTCATATCACCGCGCTGAGGGCTATCAACCTAGTACTCAGATCAGGCCTCGGAAACCAGGATACAATTTTAACTCAGACTGCTGACCATGCCACTGTCTGGCCTTACAAAGTGCGATTTTTCACCACTGGATGCATGCGATTACTTCTTGATCTGCTCATAAATCCTTTCGAGGATGTGAGAATGAACGCGACTGTGGTATTAAGATTTGCTGCTCCTGCGGATTTCACTACTGGAAATCCCATAAGATTTTTGGAGAACCTGGAAGAGACAACATTTAAGATGTCAAATGATATACCAATACAATCAATAGCTATGGCTCCTAGCATAACACAAAAGTCTTTAGGTGTCTTGACCGAATTCATATCTCGGGCTAGCGAGATATCGAAGCGCACAGGTCGTGCTGATTATGCTGATGGTGTCGCTCGATGCTACCAACTATTGTACGGGTTTTTAAGCTCCACAAAAGATAGACTTGAATTAGTCAGTGATTTGGTAGATGATTTGGATTCCAAGGTAGCAATAGCAGAAATTGATTTATCAACGGCTGTTGCGGAGGCTCCTGTTCACGGAATTCTTGCTGCGTTGAGGTAGGCAGTACGAGCAAAAAGGAATTTACCACGCACTAACATTCTGTTAAGTTTTATCTGGGACTCAATAAACCTGTCAACAGACTGCCGAGACATATGTTCCGAAAGCTCAGAAGAGTACCACAAAAGATGGGATGAACTTCAACAATCAATATATCGCATTTGTGAGCGACTGTGGATCGCAGTTAGAAGTGTTCTTTGCAACGATTCTCCAGAAGGTCATTTGCCGGATGATATTGAAGATATCGATACTATAGATACCAAAGACGTATTAAGCTATAGTTTCAGAGCGATTCATGAGTCAAGGTTCGTGCTGACCCAATGGTTGAACCTCTCCCAAAGAACTTATATCATATTTGTAGCAACCTTATGAGAAATATTGCTGGGAAGATAGGCTGCACGTGGCATGATGGGTCTTCAGTGCTTGTTGCAGATGTATTTATAGGGATCGGAGATTTGACTTTCGAGCAGCTCTCTACTCTCCGTCATCGGGGGGCTTTCTCTACAGTAACGTTAACATTCGCCAGGTGTTGTCAGCTCATTAAAAAATTCCCTTCTGCTATTTGCCCAGCAGATTCTACAGATCCACGACTGCTTCAAAAGTGGTTTCAGGTAAGACGATAGCTAGATCCTCACTGAAATTTGAATACTAATCCTTCCAGGGAGCCTTGGCTTGTATTCATGAGCAGGTTTCCACTACTAGACGTTCTGCTGGAATTCCGGCACTTGTCACTGGAATAATGTCTGCTAATCCCCAACAGCCCGCTTTCGAGGAGGTTATGACAGAACTGAAAAGAATAGCTAAGCTTCCAGCCACAATGTCAGAGGATGACAAGACTAATCTACCACAAGTTCATGCAATGAATTGCTTGAAAGAGGTCTTTAAAAGTTCAACATTAGGAATAATGGCTGGCGGTCATATTGCTGAGTGCTTGGAGCTTGCAGCGGATACATTGAGCTCGGATATGTAAGTCTTCAATTTTGCGTAATATGCGGTGCTGATTGTTTCTGATTAGTTGGGCGTTGCGAAACTGTGCACTTATTTTGCTGCGTAGTCTTATTGACTGCCTCTTTGGTACCCATGAAAGTAAGGCTATTACAGAAGCGGGCTGGGACGGAAGATCGATCAAACTCAACTACGATGAATACCCAACACTTCCAGGTCTTCTCCTGAAACTCTTAGATACAGAGACAGCTACGTCAATCACACCTCAAATACCTACCATAGGGGTGGTTGAATCAGTGTTTCCAGCCCTTGATATCATTCGCCGTGCTGGACCACCCCCAACTCATCGCTACGAAGTATATCAACGTGTCTCTAAACATTTGGGTAGCAAGCTTTGGCATGTAAGGGAAATTGCTGCGCGAACGATATGTACTATGATGCTTCATAAAAATTGGCTAGCAGCTATTGTTGGGCTTTTAGAGGGTGCTTCTGAATCGACGAATCGACTACATGGCGTTTTGATGACAGTCAAATTCACAATAGAGCGTCGAAAGGCTCTTAATATCTTGTCAACCACTGGTTTGTGACCCAAAAGTCCATGTATGGCCCAGTTCCCCTGACTTTGTATAGATGACCTACCAACAGTAGCAGCTGCTTTGAGCCTTTCACTTCCACCTGACTCCTCGGGGAAAGGAAGTCCCGAAATACTGGCTGCATATCTAGAGGTCGAAAACGCTATGGCAGACGCGTTACTGTCTAAGCCCGGGGTAGATTGGAAAGCAATCATCCAATCGCCGCAGGCTCATCTTCAAATATTTGTAGACAATGCTCTTGAAGATTTCGACCTCCTTGAATGCGACTACAGAAAGCGAATTCAGTTGAGAGGTGGGGTAGGTAACGACTTATTTGCAAACTTAGGTAACACAGTAGCTCGACGTGCAGTCTATATTGCTGCATTGAGAAATGATCCTTGTGCTCTGCAGAAAAGCTTCCTTTCCATGAATGAACTTGGTGTAGATATAGTTCTTGCCGGTTTGGAATGTCTTCCTGGTGCCTGGGCACGCAACACCTCTCCGGGTGCATTGAGGGGGATCATCAAAACCTATAAATCACTCCTCAAAGCCTCAAGATCTCCCGAGGTCCGCACCGTCACTCTCACACAGCTCACAGCGATGATGGAATACTATTCCGAAGAGCTCGACATAACCGGGACCTCAAGTACAACTGAGAATACTGATGATTTGCCAGGTTTGGATTTCATGGGGCTCCGACCGTCGGTTCAGATCGACTACAATACGCCCTCTTTAGATAACTCTGAAATCACAATAAGCGGATTTATGGTGCTTTCAGATCATGCCTCGCAGGCCTTAGGCAGCCAAGACTTGAAAACGTATAACGCTCATCTCTATACTTGGGGTTGTTCTCTCCGCAAAGCTGGAGAAGCAGCGAATGTAAGTAAAACCAATTCCTTCCTAAGCCTGATTAACAAGAGCAGGATTTTGACACACGGTTTGGAGCGGCGGAGGCTCTGGCGACCTTCTATAGTAACCCATCTGGCAAGAATCTGATAAGTGATCAGTATGCTCTTCAATCCGCTTTCGCCCTGTACGATGGCTTAAATGATGATGATGATGAGATTCGAGATTTAAATGCGAAAACAACATCATATTTACTTGAAAAGTCACTTCTTCCACTAGCTGCTCGTTTAGAGTTAGCTGAATTTATTGACCAGCTACATAATAAACAGTCATCCTATATTTCGAACATGTTGTGTCGGATCACGGGGACCAATTCACTTCAAACTTTTGAAGCCGAGACAATGTATACTTCGCTTGAGCCAGCAGAGGTCCAATTATCAAAAGAGCTGCAAGAAGATAATTCTCTTTTTGTGGAGGAAGAACAAAACCTTTTCATTGATGAAGTCAGAGAGGCCGAATTGTGGTGCAAGATGCTCGAAAAGGCCTCTTTACGCTACCGAAAAACTGAGGAGATTGAGATGATATGGATACGCCCTTTTCATGAATTGATGCTATGGGTTCTCAATGGCTTGAAAACGCTGAATACGCTACTGGAGACAGAAGATGGTGCTCTTGGTTGGACATCAAAACCGGCAGTGTTTGCTATATGTATGCGAATTATCCTATGTACGAATGTAGTCTTGTCGCAGACAGATGGATCATTTCCGGCTTTCATTAAGAATATGGACGGGGCGTATCATTCTTTTGAGGAGATTATTACTGCTCTACAGGAGTTTGTCACTCTCGGTCGGGAGAAGAAAGTTCATGAAAGTCTATTGTATGCGGTCAGGTAGTTGTCAACTTCAATGCCTGCACCTAGAATAGAAATTTAGTTATATTGGGATATTATATACCCTTTAAAATGCCAAAATGCCCAAGATAATGTGGTAGGTCCATATGAACGTGACGCTTTAGTGGAAAATAAAGGGATATTTAGTCGAGGGATCTCAATAAACCAAATTGTTTGAGAATATCCATCAACCTGTTGTTTGACAAGATGTTTGCTGGGAAATTATACTATGCTATTGAATTCACTTTGTGTTATTTTTAATGCTTCACCAGGCCCGTGTAATGTGTTGCCTGCCATGTGGATATAGTGACCCAGACGCTGGGTACTTATTCAAGTGAATGCCGATTTGGATAATACGATCTTATCGCATACAGCCTTGCTATATCACTAGCGCCCATTCAAGACTCTTAATATTTCGTCCACGTACGAAACACGTCTCTCAGATCCAAACATCCCAAAACTGGTACCAACAATACCAAACCGTACGTCAAATTGCTGAGGGCATCAAGCATTTACACCTTCTATTCGAATCAACCACCAGACCCAATACAATAAATGGAGCAGAACACCAGTATTGCGCTAATCCTCACTTTCTCCTTCATCATCATTTGCGTGTTGTTCTACTTAGCCTTGTCGCGCTTACATATCTGGGTTTGTGATTATTTTACAACTGGCTGTGATTTAACTGACATTAATAGGCAAACATAATGTACGAAGTCTCTAAAGACAAGCTGTTGGCACGAAATTCATGCTAATATGCGATTAGGGCAAATGCTTTGTATTGTACACAGTCCACAATCGATGTGGAGGCCCAAGTCGATTCCAATGTCGCCGTTACCCATACGGAGACGGTCAAGGCTTGAAAACAGTCGAGTTGTTCTTTACAATGCAGTAAGGTTAGGTTGGCTTTAAGATTTCTGTTGGAATTCGAGTAACCATGAAAGGGAAAGATAGAGTACTAGGAAATGGGGGCGGTGGCTTTGAAATTTATTCGACCACCTCTTATGAAAGACAAGGAACAGCATTGAGTTGGGATGACAGTTTCTTCAGGAATCAAAATAACTTTTTCTTTTAGTTCGTTTGATCAATATACGCTGGTAAAAAAGAAACGCTACTTTGTGGAACTATGTGGCTATCGTCGTTTGTAGCTATTAGTGGTTAGACTACTGCTCTTTGGGAAAGATTTGCATATAATTAAAATTGAGCTAGCTAGTATGTTGGCAAGGTGAGAATAATTGAAATGCCAAGCCAAATAATAGCTAAAGATAAGAAGCGAGTCTACTAGCTCACTTTTCCAAAACAATAACCCTCCGAGACCCAACAATTCCTCGATCACTTAAAAACAGCATCGCCATCACGGCCACGAGGAGCAGCCAAGATGCAGGTGTTGATAGCAGTGATGGCAACGTTGTTGTTGACTGTGCCCATATCTGCAACGTTTTACGGAGCCACAGCAAGAATACCCACAACCACCATTACTGCTGCCCAAAACCAAAAAGCCGTTAAAGCTCAATACCCATGGCCAGAAATTCGCGCAGTACCGACTTTTGTGCATAAACCTCCAATATCAGCTCCAACTCTTGTTCTCACCAAGTCAATTGGCTTGACTATGCATTTGAGTAATCAGCCTGTTGAGACCAGTACTTTGGTTCAATTTTCGCCTTCCCGGAGTGCAGTTGTACAAAATCGAAGATCAACACCCAATGAAGCTGGTGGCATATCTTTGGGATGCTCAGAATGGCGCTGTTGGCCTCGAAGTGTAGTGGCTGGTGTTACGACTGCTGTTATTTTATGCACGATCGCCATCGGATTCTTAATATGGTGCTTACTAGATTTCCCAGGACTAAGAAGGAAACAATACAATGGTAGACAGCCCTCAAATAGCCAAGGTGAGATCAATCCTAAGTCTCTGAGATATCATGGATTCAAACTGGTCTCATGATCAAGTGAAACTTCTGTAGAGTGCCTGGGGCTAACAATGGGTTCCCTCCTAGGCGCTTGTGTATCAAGAACCGTAGAACCGATGATGGTTTCAAGAGATGGGCGAACTACTCAGTGTGGTGGAAGTTCTAGAGATCGTCGAAGCAGACCACCCAGGAAGAATATCAGCCGAGTCCATTCCAGAACAAAGACTACTTCTCGCTCAGGCCATTCAAGAGCCGACCCTATAACAAATCCTGAGTCTAAGTCACCTACAAAAAGCCCATCAGAGCAATTTCATAGCCCAATTGCGTACACTGGTGGCTCAACCGGTGATACTTGTGGGGTTTATGTAGATGGCTCTTTACAAGATGCTGGCGGCCGAAGACATGAATCAAACCCAGGCCAAGATGTAAGAAGTGGAAGACAAGGGTATTCAAAAATCATTACTGATCTTCCAAGATTAAAGGCAAGCGGTGGAGGGCTGAAAAGAAGCGCTGGTAATTCGCTGTCTAGGAGAGACAAGAAGGGATATCACGGCGAGCAGAAGTTTCATCGGAGACGACAGTTCGTTGAATATTCCTTCACACTCGTTAAATCCGTGGGAACTAATGTGTCATTAGTACTTATCCAGATACTTCTAGGTTGAAAGATGACAAACGAGTACCTGAAATAATTGGGAATTCTACAAAAAGTAATTTCGTAGGTATGATTTCGTGGATAGCCTTGCTTCCACTGGCTATGACCACAATAAGTATAGCAGCTAAGCCTAATGGAGGATGGAAAAAGTATCTCGGGAAGACAATCAACAAGAAGGAAAAGAAAGTATCTAATAGCGCATTTCCAAGATTGTCGAGAAGAGATAGCAAACTTTACCCACGTTCTCGAAGCTTGCATCCAGAGCACTCGAGGAGACTTCGGCATCGGTCTCCCCTGTTTTATGGACATGCAAACGCGGACATATCCTCAAGGAGAGCCAATTTACAAGGTACACATCGATGTCGAAGTTCCAGACAAACCTTAGGAGGATCTCCTGTCCCCATACGTGTATACCATACTTCTTTTGGTGAAAGACAGGGGCCACAAAATGTCCCAGAGGAATTGAGACGCATGGAATCTTTGAGGTCAAACACAATGGCTAAACACACAAAGCAGAGGCAAAGACGTGAAGAAAACCCTCATCCTGATCGTAGACGACGGAGAACTTCTCGAGAGCCCTACTCATCCCTTGCAGTCGATTAGCCTACTAGCAAATATGGAATCAACAACAAGATCATCAATAATATCGAACCACCGAGAAGATATGGCAAATCTATCAAGCGCGCCGACGAGCTGCTAGCAATAGCAAAGGAATACAAGTTGTTAATGGTGCTGCAACGAATAGGCCTCGTATTTGAGTTCTTATCGAACATAACATAACGCC
>Ga0247734_1000672_pt1 | contig 28571 bp, 24 predicted proteins | sample UWRJL103311B2_FD_180933 | JGI IMG/M metagenome (GOLD analysis project Ga0247734, IMG submission 180933) | Plant litter microbial communities from Arlington Agricultural Research Station in Wisconsin, United States - UWRJ-L103-311B-2 | ecosystem: Environmental > Terrestrial > Plant litter >...
TAACCATTGTGACCTTGCACAATCGACCATCCGAAATGAAGGAAAGGCGCCCGTGGGAGCAAATAACTGTCTGTCAACATGTTCTGCCCAGCTCCATCATGCAGCGACAGAATTCGGGAACTGTCTCTTCCAAATCCAAGTTTGTATGCTTGATTTCTTGGGTGCCATCCCGTACTCATCTCGATGGTCGCTCAGGCCAAACGGGATGTGCGTCAGGTTTGCCAAGGTGTGTCGAAACAGGCGACAGCAACAAATCAGCAGAATCAGTGGCCAGATTAAGGAGAAGAACTATCATGCCTTGTAACTCCGGGAATATTGGACGCCGGTCGGTGCCTTTGTTTCTACTCTGTAAGTTTCTGGATTTTTGCTTGTTATGTACGTACAGTACCAACCGCTTCAGCCTCACTGGGTGGGCGGCTCATTCTTGTCTGTTTAAATCCCCAAACCATAGTTTCGGCCATTTCAAAATCAAAACCAATTAAAGACGAAGCAATAATATTCTTCCCTCCGGTTTCCAGAGATTTCATGTCACGCGGCGCTGACATATTATAGAATGCCGGTTTGGATCTTGTTTATTTGTGATGCCCGCGAGTCAGCATAAGGTTTAAACTTCTACGGGTGATGGCCGCCAAGCCGCAGCACGTGAGAGTAACGAGGAACACGGAAATCCTTCGTTTCAGTCTGGAGCTCACCGACTCCATGCCAATGTTTCGAGGCCTTCTGTTGAGCTTCAGAAGTAAACTTGCAGCAACACCACCACAATGTTGCTTGAATCGAGGTCTCAACGTCATTTTGATGGGTAACTTTATTAGCTGTGGATAGGTAGGTGGGCCTCCTCTCGGCGCTCATGTCAAAGATCCACATCTCTGGCCCCAACTACTGTACCAGGCCCTGACATCCATCTCGTCTGGTCTTTGTTTTTTTTAGTCCATTCCATGGGTCTCTGTCAGATCAAAAGATCAACTCAAGGGAAGAAAAGGCAAAAAGCCCACATACCTAAGTAAGAGATCGAATAGGCCCTTGCAGTCGAGAATGTTGAACACGTGAAGCAATTACTTAATATACAAACCGACGCCAATGAGAGAAAGGATATATAGGAGACGTCCAGGTTGTATGGAATGTTTTGAATACTAAATATGCCTTCATTGATTGACCTAGATTAGATTCGAACAATCATAAAAGAAAGATATATTATATATTTTCTACCAACCAAGTAGGCCCTGTCCAAAAAAATATGTTAGAATTGGCATCTTTGGTGTCACGTAAGTGCAACCCATTTATCATATTACAGGTCTCACATTAGTTTTAATCGCGGGAAATACTGCTCATTCCGTGATTCTTGACCCTAGCTAGCATGTACCGCTAATATACAGTTCAGTTATCAGTCCCGTTTCATCTCAGCTCGCCTACTAGAGTTCCCTTTTCCTCTGTTTTACGCCTGCCTTGTTAACAGATACTGCCTCGATGTTGTTTCCATCTGGGTCGATTACAAAAGCCGAATAGTATGGCTGTCGGCTCATTTCTGGCCGAATTCCTGGTGGGCCATTATCTGCTGCACCAGCTTCAATCGCAAGTTCAAAGAACTTGTCAACAGCTTCAGGACCTATTGTTTTCGCTTAAAACCAGTTGTAGTGAATAACCATCCTTGGAGAGTTCTTACCTGGTGCGTCGAAGGCTACATGAGTGGGCGTCGAAGGCTTTCCCTCAGGAAGGGCTTTGAGCCACAAGTATGGATAGTCGGTTCCGTATCCAACATAGTTGTCGCTGACGTGGATCATCTCGGTGTATCCCAGAGGCATGAGGATATTTTTGTAGAAGCCTCTCATCGCAGGCATTTTAGCTTGGGATACGAGAAGGTTGAAATGATTGATTGTCATCTTCGCTAGATTTATAAAGCTTTATAGCAGAGCTGAAACTCGATGAGATGCCTTTCAAACCATGATTGAAGTTGTCCAGCTTTATATCAACAAAATATTCCATGGTTACACGGGACTTGCGCTCCGTCAGAACAATAGAGTCGTGTTGCCAGTCAAATAAAGTTGCACATGAATTCAAGCGAATTCAAGTATTGATCCACAAATATTTGTCAGCCAGCTCCCACCTCTGTATCGCGTCCAATCGTTTCTTCGCTTTTGACCAAGCCATTCTCTGATCTACAAGAAAACCCGGAGTTCCGAGTACACGGTTTGCAATGATATTGAGAGACCTCTATTATATACCGCCCCCCCTTTTGGGAATACATATCGTACTTGGACTCCGAAAATAAAAAATAAATCCCCTGGCAATCCAGTCATACCTAGGTCAAAAAGACAAAAGAAACGAAAGAAGCAGTGGAAGCAGAAGTATGGATCTCAAATGCAATAAGTGTGGCTTCAAATTCACTCAAAGTAAGTTGTGTTTGCTTAGTCCTTCACCTTAAGTGCCTAGGTGCTTTCACGTTTATTTGGCCTTTGCCGAACAACCACATTCTGATAAGCCACAGAATCATCTCTTGTTCGACACTCCAGACTTTGTTCTGATAGAACTCGCAAGGCTCAGAACGCTCGTCAGAAGTCTTGTAGCGAGTGTTCATCTGCAAAGACAAGATGTGATCTAAAGCGTCCAATCTGCTCTCGATGTTCAATGCGCAATACTACTTGCCAATATTTAACATCTACCGAGGGTTCGGGCTTCGAATATGTATCCAACATCAATGAGCCCGGACCAACCATAGCAGAGCAAGAACTCGGAGGTACGGGTTTTCAGACAGCCCTACCCGTTGAACAGGCTCCTAGCACAGTGAGCCAATGCCTATCATCAATTTTCTCTTCTGATCAAGATTCCTTTCTTGACTCCTCACTCATTACCTTTGGGGACCGTGATGAAAACTTAGCCTCAACTGGGACTTTTGGCCTAGTTGATCAGCCCAATACACTGGATCTACTTCCGTCCTCGGCCACAACTCCGAGGTTGGTTCGCCACAGTATGGAGCTGATTCTTAGAATTCTCAGGACGTGGCCCCGGATGTTGGCGAAAGATATTCAGTTGCCTCCAATAATTCATCCTACACAGGTTTCCGAACAATTCAAAACGGGAACCATAGCAAATTGCATTACTCTGGCCAAGATGTGGCACGGGCAATGCCCTGGGGCAGCAGAAATCGTGCAAGATACGGTAAAACGAGAAATGCAAGATCTAATCAATACTGTAATCCCCCCTCAGCTTGTGAATGCATGTATGCCGCTAATGTTTTTCTAAGTACAAAACAATGGATGAGGAAAACCTCCTTGCCGCACTCCAAGCACTTTCTATATACACCATCATTCTTCTCTTTCCCTCAAATGAACAAATAGCTCTGCCTCTCCTCGAAGAGGGCATGTTCCGTCAATTGCGACTAATTGTCTACCATGCCGCGAGTTCGGGCCTCATGATTGATGAAGAAACTTCGCACACTCGACCGTCATTTGAGACCTGGGTACATATCACGACTAAACGCCGCGCAGTACTGACACTTTATCTCATCCATTGGTCCTACAGTGTCTACCATAGTCTTCCTTCTTTTGACTGCAGGGAGTTAGGTTTCATGCCCGCGCCTTGTGCGGGATATTTATGGCGCGAGATCAACAAGACTCGATGGGAGGGGCTGTATACCCGTTGGCTGGCTCAGTGGGATGGCGATGATTATTATCAGTGGGAGTTCTATAGCATCGAAGAAGGTATAAGGATAGGCCCTCGAGCTGAGAAGTGGCTTGAAGACGCCGATGAATTTGCAATGATATTTATGGCTATTGGTGAGTTTCTAAGGATCGCCCAGATGAAAGAAGGTACTGACATCTATTTAGTCAATGCGACCACGCGAGAACCGAATTTCGAGACCACTTATCTTTAGAACTAATTCATATATATTGAAGGCTAAGAAGTGATCGTTTCTCCAGCAACTGTGCAAGGTTCAACTTGGTCAAGATTGTGTCTAAGCAATGACATCGATGGTCTAAAATTCTATCTCCTAATCCTTCGGTTTTCTCTCTGTGACTTTTCTACTTCAAATAATGATCCTCAATGCTAAATTATATCACATGTATCTCGAGGAATTTTTGTTTAATCATGAGCAAATAGTGAGTCTTACACATAAGCTCCGTTGGGTATACACAATCTTGCTCTTGTTAACAGTAGAAACTCTCATACATCTCCATCCCAGCAGTACGATTCGAGGTGGTGATTTACGTCTTGAATTATCAGGAAGTTGGAACATTTCAAATAATTTGTCACTCTTTTGTAAAAGATTTAGGTACCCCAAAGATAGTATTCTGAGCTGAGCCTGTACCTCATCAACGATTTTTAAAATTGGTGGGAATATGACGAACAGTCATGTGGCATTGCAGTACTGTGCTTACCAATACAGGACACCAAATCTTGGATAGTAAGATGCATCCAACCTTCACAAGAGATATTATAGAGATACCCAATGTTATTGGCGCTATGGTCAACATCATTGTAACTTCTGTAAGTGGAAATTCAAAATGGAGGTCTAGTCTACCTAAGGTCTTCTATGGCACGATAAAAGAAGATTAACATCCTCGAGCATATTACACCTAGAGATATAAATATGAAATCTCCCGCTAGTGGCGAACTAAATGCTATTGTTAACCCTAGTGGTAGTGGGATTAGGCTGTGAGGAGGCCAACGAATCACTCTAATTCCGTCGGTGTGAAAGTTCACTATGCAAGCTCAAACCGTAACAGTTGAGGTTTAAATCCCCGATCTCTTTTGTAATCAGCGTTTGCTTAGAACCCATGTGGGTATATACTCATACCTATACTATGCGACTATATACTAGGCGATTTCTCTACTCTCGGTTAAGGCTCGGTTAAGAAAGGAGAAGTGGGGCATTCGTCAAAAGGGGAGAGGAACGTAACCATCGTGATGGAAGCATCACGCTTGCTGTCTTATTCATTTGATATCTTTCCCTTAGAATGAGCTTTCGGTCTCAAGCTTCCCATGACGATGCGTGTGTGGAGCACAGATGTCGACGGAACGTTTCCGATGTCGAGATCAGAAGTGTGGACGTAAATTTCACTCGATTTGAGTGTATATAATTTGTTAGACTTAGAGAATCTTTACCTGAAATCGAGCTCCTTAGCTCTTTAGAGTTGATCAACGATATTTTGATACTCATAAGAGAAGAACTGTAAATATCTCGCACTTAATTACTTAGCACGGCGGTGGGAACATTTATATTTTACTGGGTAGAATAAAAGATGCCTGTCATTACCACAGTTTGGATAAGTAAGGGTAATATAGACAAATAAGTTTTCAAATTCAAGAGCCATTTCGCATTTGCCCAGTCAATTTGGGGAGCCAGATTTCCTTGCTTTCAGGATATTTTAATCTCTGCGCTTCTGAAAACGTTTTGTAGGGATAGCACATATCCAAAGTTACCAGGACAAACTTCTCAGCCCTCTCATTTTGCCGGTTTTCATAGCGTGTTTAGGATAATTCTATACGGTCCATACTTAGTTATTTCCACCGATCAATGCTCAACATTTATTCGATAATCCAGCAAACCAGGGAAATTAACCAGATTATTCTTGAAGTTTTTACCAATATTTCCTGGGACTTCAGGTGCTGCATCAAATCATCCATGTCCGCAACAGTAAGTCTCATATTGTTAGCTGCTTTACCGGTCAATGGATCAATGGGATTGTTATAGGTTGTGCGGAGGAGGTTCCACCCAGTCAGCTTTTATAGATTATGAACTACTATCTCCTTCTCCTCAAACACAATACTTCTAAACACTCAACTCAGCACAAGTAGGTTTCTGTAACTTTGATGAAATTCATAGTGCTAGGTATAATAGCCACTCTCCGGTCGAACATTCACTTCAAGTTTAGGAAAGCAGGAGGCTATTAGCAAGCGTGTCCTAGTGCTAACAGTGATCAAAAACAGTATAATGGACGCTAAACTGGATGACATGAAATATTTAGTGGGACAACACCGTTCCAATAACTACCAGAAATTGTGCCCAATACGAATGAGATGTATCTATGAGTGAATTGCGGCGAGTGTAGGGTATAACTTACGAGCCCCCCTTTTCCAATCTAACCAGACATCGCAAGGAAGTGCGGCATTCGAAAACAGATCGGAGCGATAATGACGTTTACAGCAGCCAGTTACATCAATGACATCAGCTTGGTCTCTTGGATAAGTAACTGAGACATTTGTTATATGGTACCAATCGGATCCCTTTGGTTTTGTTTCATTTGAGGCATTTTGAAGGAAAGGAGATAATGTGTAACTTCATGGATGAAGTAAGACTAGTAGGAAGAGCAGGCATTTCAACGTTTGACTTTGAGTGAAAATCTTGAACTTGAGGAAAGATAGCGGGGTATTTGGAAATACTCCACATAACTAGAAACTACGTGGCCGATGATAACTGTCGGCCTGAATCAAGAGGGAAGGTAATGGCTACGGAGTCGAAATCCTACAGTGTCATGTTAATCAAGAAACATCAGCACGGAGACGATGCCAACCCACTCGAGAGCCTTCAAGCCTGCCAGGAAAGAAGTTTACGAAGTTTGGGGGCTGTAAACAACATCAAGGACATCAAGGAAGAAATAGGAGGGGAGGATGAAAGGAAACTCCTGTAACAGGTATATTTATCCAGAAAGTTTAACCCCTAATATCAAAAACCACGTAAACACTCCTTACGTAGTACAGAATTTATGATTTAAATTGATCTGTTATATCAATCCTAGCAGTCATTACACTTTAGAAAGGCATAAAGGCATATATCAGGTAGGATCCCAGCCTAAGAAATACATACATATAGCCTCCACCGAGGACGCTTCCAGGAAGAGAACATCGAGAGATTCATATACCGAGCAGCAACAGCCTCACAGGCCCTGCCACAGACACAGCCCACACGATTGGCATTGAGCCTAAATATAAATTCTCTATGTATCTAATGAGGAGCTATGGAAGGAACCTCCACAGAAGTGGGAAAACATTTCCTTCTCGGGCCAAACAAATCTGACATCGTATTATTGACAAGCGTGCAATAATACAACACGCCTCCTGCAGATGTATCAATTCCGTGCCCAACACAAGCATATTCAGGTTTGTGGCCCAGTTGGTTGTGCCAGTGAGACTACGGCATGGACTACTGATATTCATTATCTTCGAAACGGCACGCGAAATGGAGGCTTGTAGAAGGCAATTGCGGTGAGCACTTTCACTTTTTGCGCCCCCAGATATCAGAATATTTGCCCATTTGGGTCTGGTCGCTACATCTGCCTGCATGTAAGATCCGCTCTGTACATCTGAGATGATAGTTACTTGTACATTGAATGTCCTCCATCCAAGGCTCTCAGAAGCCTCATGCTTGTGTAGCCCGAGTCAAGAGCGTATCTGCGAAGTAGGGTGTTTATTGGGGAAGCTATAAAATATTTCTGCATTGATCAGAATTCATGCATAAGCACATATACTATCTAATGGTCTGGAAGTGGTCATGGGGCCGTTCCTGACCTTTGGTTTGTCCAATAAACTTCCAGAAGCATGAGCTGTGCCTCCCAGAACGTGGCACCCACGATTTAAGGCAGCGATAAGGACGGACGCCTATAGGGCGCAACCATGGAGTGCATCGGGAGGATTGTAATCGTGGAAGGAAACACATGTTGGCCAGGATATTTTAGGATGCAAAGAAAAATTGTGGGCAACATACGAAAGGGCTACTTATCAACACGGCCACCATCCTAAACTTTATGCGGGTTGTCCTGCATTCCACGTGGTTTTGCGGCCGATGTGTTGTTTCCTGGAGCTTCTAGTAGTGCTACATGTTCTGCGTTGATCTGACATGGAGGGGGATCGCTGCTAGCTTGCTTATATTCGAAATCGTGTTTCGTAGGCACTTCCAATTGATCAGCAACACCTCCCTGACCCCTCAATCGTGTGCTAATAGAAGCCAACAAATTTCAACAAAACCGTGAGATCCCGAATGTCACACTATGTAAATATTGCGCTAGTTTGAAGCTTATTGGCCGTCCTTGCTCTGTGTGTGGCTTCAAACGTAGGGATAAACAGCTAGGGGACCAGCAATCAAACCTGTGTGACAAAAAAGGTTTGCAACCCAACAACACATCATCAGGTCTGAGGAGGTCGACTTGTCTGTTGGATAGGATACGGTACGGTCCAGGGCTGCTGTACGTACTTAGTCAAGCCACCAATCTTAGGTATATACTGTTCAAATTAGTGGGCACGGCTAACATATACCGGGAGCTTTAGAGACTATAAGATCTCGTCAAACCGGCATATCGCGCGTTAAAGTATCAATGCCGCTTGTGCATTTGGGCGCCTCAACCGCTGGGAAATTGGTCTGCGGTCTGTAGTTCTGCAGTCTGCTCGTTTTGCTCCCATGCCCATGCCTAGCCTGTGTTGCCCCCAAAAGCAGCCCGTACAGTTACTTAGTTGTTCGCGGAAGGAGGATGGGATGTGCATGCGGCAAGGCACTTTTGTACCGGTATATCTGCACCACCCTTTGGTTTGGTTTGATCCTTATGCTCCACACCACCCTGCTCTCCTGTACATCCATATTCTTTACGAGCCGAGTCCCAGCGATGCACATGCTTGCCGCTGGAGATCTTTCCAGCTGCCATGTGGCGCTGGTAACAATGCAGGGCCGGGGAAGTGATGAAGGACAGGGTATCCGGGACTTTGGACAAGGAAGTTCGGCATCCCACAGGAGCACCCCAGTTGACACTTCATACTTGTAATCGCCAGCAACAGTGATATATGTAGTATGGTGCAGTGTAGTAGTATACGCCGTGCAGTACCGTTACCTGTCACTACCGCAGATAAACGGAAGTTTTATTTACTTTTGATGTCGAAGCCGATTTAATGGTATACTGTGAAGTAGTCTTTGCCGACGTTGTGGCATGTACTGTACTATACTAATTGGTTGGCGATCTGGCAATTTGGCGGTTGGGGAGACGAGCAGACGAGCCGACGAGCTAATAAAAGCTAATAAAAGCTAATAAAGCTAATGAGTACCTTAGTACTACATTACTTAGGTACGTAGGTAGCCAGCCCATCGAATATCCGTAGCAGATGATATAGGTTACGGAACAGTAGTAAGGTGAGAAGTTCGGCGTACTGTACGGAGTACTATACCAGGTATGGGCTTGAATATTGATGTAAGCTGCGCTGCCCAAATTCGTCAACAAGATTTGCGGATACCTATACTACTGTACACACGATACGGTACGATACGGGTGAGATATCGAGCGAGCCATGCAGCCATCGTGCCTTTGGTTTTGTTATTGTTTGTTTGTCAGCGTTGACCGACCTTGGTTTTCCGCTTGGCAGATAGATGGTGGCCCGTTAACCTTTAACCCCTTACATACAATACCTTATAGTAGTCCTAGTAGTACAGTACAGTACGTACATATACCCTGATACCGTATAAACTTGTACATAACCTGATACCGTATTAAGAACGTATAGCACGGATCTGCACTCCGTACCCCGTTATTCTAGTTCATCCATTCAATCATGTTTTATAACTGCGCTCTTGTCACATGATATTCCAGATGTGAAGATTGTGTTGGTTAATTTTTATACCACCACCACCACCACCACCACCACCACCACCAGCAGCAACAGTCCAGTAACCTTACTTCCTCCGTACCGCAGCACATGATCGCCAAATGTAGCCCTTCGGTAGATAGGTACGGACTGGGTTCTTCGACATACGCATCTTCAAGTCAAGCATACGGAATATGGGAAAGTGCTGCTGATACGATCAATTCCGGTAGAAGCTCGGAATATCTTTTCCAGCACCGTGACCAGCCCAGGATATGGTGGCCAGCCTGCCTGCCCTGATATTTTCTGCTCCCGCCCCAATTTCCACGTCTTGGTAAGCAATAGGACGCTATTTGACGAAACAACAAATCATGCGAATCACGGCATATCCGGACCCTCTCCCCCACTCCCTCGGTAGTGCTCCTCCTGGTCACGGTGTTGGAGCCTTGGAGTGTTGATGTTACGGTACCAGGCTGCGCTGCTTCCAGTGCACGCATGCCCTTTTTCTGCTGTAGCGAGTGTAGCCGCCTTGAAACGTGGGATTGTTGGGATCAACGATCCTCCTTCTGCTTATGGCTATCTTAGACGAATGCTGCAAAGCTTCATTTCCTTGCGGTATTACTTATAGACAGGTAGCTTCCATATAGGAGATGGCATGGTTGGAAATGAGCAGATACTCATGTATGGGTATATGCACCGTTGACGCATTATCCTTTTACAGCTGGAGATTCTTCGTTTACGGAAACATCAATGTTTCGTTCGTCCTGGTGCAGCGTAGCACAAGTAATTGACGCTGCTCCTTTCTTCGCTTTGGGCGAAAGTCATCGCAGGAGGCAGGGTTAAAACCAACAGGACTGTGGGTTGGCATTTTGCGTCTCTCTTTCTCAACCTCTCCGCAAACTTCTGCGGCTGCAGCGTATACTCATCGTGTACTGGACTGTCCCATCATCCCATCATCCATCCTATGGTCACTTGCTGGAAGATCTGAAAACACACAAGTAACCGTACAGTTACAGTTATAGTACAGTTGCTGGATCATGTGCTGACCTTCCAGCTCATACCAACCACCCTTTCTATCATTTACCCAGTAGCCGGAACTTGGTCCTAATGTCCTTATCCCGAATCCCCGAAGTGCACTGCACCCTCCAACATGTGGATATACCTATTCTTAGCAGGCAATGCATGTCATGCCTTAGACTGTCGTACGTCGACCAGTTAAACTGCGTTCCAAGGGCGGCTGCCGTCCGTACTCTGCCACAATGTGACCCTGCAACCACTCTATGCAGCAGTTTGGTAATAATATGATGAGTGGTCCCAAAACCATATGGGTGGTTAGTGGTGACGTTGAAGAGCAAGGACCAACGGTACTCACACCTTCCATTCCTACCGCAAGGAGCGTATACGAGTACCGTAGCGAAGCACGACAGTACCATTTCACAATTTCCTAAGTGGGACTAGCCTTCCTTTTAACCTTAAAAGCCAAATGACCTTTTTTCACTGCTATATGTTGGAGAAAGTCCTTAAAATGTAAGGATGGGTGTGAGCTGTAAATCAAAATCTTGGTACAATACTACTATCCGTGAATATTTACGAAATTGAGACTAGCTAACATTTCACTTGCGTAAAATCTATACGTACATTACGGCAAGTTGGATCGGTCCCCATCTCAGGAATGGTATTTTCCACGATCTCGGACACTTCGGCATATCCTCCGCCAGCCTATCGCCGTTGCAGTCTCCGTATAACGTATACCACCATACATGATGCCACACTTTATTTACTGGAAATACATTCCTAGTGCCCACAAGGCTAGGCTTTCCTCTCGATTATTGGCATTACTGTACGGAGTACTGTACCAGAGAGTTGCTGTAGGCTCCAGTCATCCTTGTTCCTCATGGCAACAACTAACTGCCCATGTTCTCCGTGGTGTTCCTGCAGCTTGGGGGCACAGTCTGGGTTTTCAGATGAACTGGAAAATACAGGATGCCAGTTTTAGTAAATCTGCTTACACGAGCGGCAGAGGAAATAATAATGTGGATGGTGCTCCCCTAAATCGAATAATCAACATGGAAATAAAGTTTTGTCGACTGCCGCGCCTAGGAGAGAAAGCGTTCCTTAGTCAGTGGTGTCAAGGTGTCAAGTATGTTTCAGCTTTTTGCTAGCTAACGAGTAGTTCGTCCGTTTTGCCTAATTGGGGCCATTTTGCGAGCTGTTCCCTTTGTGGGTTTTCGATCTCTCCACTCACTCCCCCCTCCTTCAACCAACATACATTAGTTCGAAGTCATGAAATCATGAGAAGAAAGCTGGGTCTTTGGTTATTGATGATAACTCAGCAAAGTTTAGAAGGGAGCTATGGCCAAAGCTTAAAAACGCTGCTAGACAATTTGTGTTGATGATTGACACGCCTTTACCGTACAGCACCACTATAATAATCAATGCAGCGAGTCATCACCAGGACCTCACAAGTCCCAACACCTTCTATACAAACTACAACAAACTACACAAACTACACATACTACACAAACCACACAAAGTGTTTGGATCTTCCCTAACCGAGCCGCCGGTACCGTCTAACTTGGTTAATCAATCTAGGCCAGCCATAGTGTCATCTTAGCAAGTACAATATCAATTTAGCTCCCGGGGGATCTACAGAACAAGGTGCATTGGCTAAAGTAGAAAGTCGCAAATACTTACGATCGACTACTTAACATGTGGTATAGTCGAATTCTTTGGATAAATGCGCTTAGATTCCCTATAACCCCCACCCTCCCGTCGAGTTACCAGATCCAGATCGTAGTACATGAAAAGAGTACTGTACAGTAGTAGCAAGTCTCACGACATAGAAAAGGTCGGGAACTTGCAAGAGGTGTGCTCCAATTGCTGGGATTCCACGTGCTCATCTTTGAAGGAAGCTGCTCGTTCCTGGCGCAGGATTCCAAATCCCATCTACTGGAACCTTGTCAGCATCCAAGATGTGCACACAGGTGAGTAGATTGCAAGCATAAACACCCATCTTGAGTTAGTCGGCTTCGTGGGTGGGTGTGTTGAATATGGGTGCTTTGCTGGTAAGGGTACTGGTCGGTTATGTTTAGCAAGAATGTTTTGCTACAGCGGTACTGTCATAAGTATCTTCTTTTCCGAAGGGCTTCGGTTATAGCCTCGACGGAAGTGAGTATGGTGGTATGTGGCATATATACTCCATACTGACTATATAATGTACATGTTTGCGAAAGTTACCTGCTTGCCCACAGTGCCCAGCATCCTGAATCGCTTCCATGGCGCCGTTTCAGTGGCTGGATCGAGGCACCCCGTAAGCTAAGTCTTGAATCCGTCTTAATTAAAGTACAGTACATGACGGTGATGTGATGAGAACTGATGGAACTTGTATCCGGCTAGGCGACTCGGCATCTCGCTTAACCAATCCACGATGCCATTGCAATGATACATGTACAGTACAGTACTATGTACCACACTCGTATAATGGACCTTCGTATATATTCTTCGATGATACAGAACACACTCAAACCAACACTGGGTCGACCGCGGGATTTGAACCTTTTCCACCGAAGCCTGCAACCACAAAGGAAGAGCGGGTACAGGCCTTCGCGATCGAACCTTCAAAGCGCTTGGTGCACTCTCTGGCACGAGTAGAATCTGATTAAACGAATGGGCGCCGCCATCATCAGGTGAACCCATGAACCCATGAACATGAACCCATGGCCTCAATCCTTCCCCTTTTACCCCACAAGTAGCACAGATCCACTGCCAGACCGTCGCTTTCCCGGCACCTACTATTTACAGAGTCGGGGATACCTTGCTTGGTCTGGCGCGGCATAATCATTTTCCACAAGGGCGAACTCAGGTTAGAGCAGCTCGACTCCCTCCAACTCCAAGGCTGTTCCCATGCACCAGATCACCACTTCCCACTTTTGGCATAAACAGACTTGCTGTAGTACCGTACATGCTACGAAGTAAGTACTTACAAAGGTATATCGGATACAGTTAAGCGGAGCTGGGTGATCGACGCTAAATCCGAGTATTCATACGGACAGCATCGCAAGAAACACCTGGGTTTGGATTCTTTGCCGGTAGTAGTCCTAATTGATACAGCTAGATCCCCCTTCCCTAGACAGGCCCGCTGGGTTCCTCCTCAACTGGGAGTACCTGATTGAATGGTGACCAATTTAGGTGAAGCCTATAATAAATCATCTTTCTCTCTGTCTTGTGCTCCCCCTTGACATCACAACAGATGCTGACTCGGCCTAGTATTTTCCCATCCCAAAACAAACCCCTGCCAGATCCGACTGCAACGTTCTGGTCTACCCTTCCCGCATATACTTGAAGTAGCTAGTACTTCTTATATCCCTGGACGGCCTTTTACGCCTCCTATGAGCACTGACTGCAGACGACAATTTACCAACTGACCCGTTTTGTTTGATAAACTGGGCCTATCAAGCTGCCACTTCCAGTGATATGGATTTGGCCGCACACAAAGTCATCCCGTAAGCCACGCCTCTTTTCATTACCAGTACCGACATATCTGTTCCCCTCACACGTCTATCACATTTCGAATTCTTCCTTAGAAACAAACATCAAATGGAACACCTACAAAGCCAAATCTCCTGCTAGCCATCGGAACTGACTCGCAACCGCAGCTCCAACCCAGCAGGGCTTCATAAAGGGCAACCAAGCGAGTTCTCGTGTCCCATTAAGATCGACTGCAAGAACTTGAATATTCCAGAAATAGTTAAACAGAAAACGTGACAGTGCCAACGAGGCAGCACCGCAATACATCAGTCACTTTTGTGAATCTTTTCGAATATTAAACTTAGAAACTGCGAACAGGCTTTGAGCATGACTGAAATATACAGCAGACGCTTGACTTCTTCTCTGAATAGTCATATATTCCACCAGGAACAATCACCTGTCCCAGCTCCAAACATCCTAGGAACCTTCCAGAGGTCTGATAGTTCCATCCTGAGAGCAGAACACTCCAACGGAGAAAAATACGCAAAAAACTCTCGATCGATGCCTGGGAGAGAAGAAAGAAGATCGGGTGAACTCACGTCAACCAAATTAGGAGATATGTATGGCGCGAAACAGGAGATCTCTAATCCACAAAGAGAACAACTACCGCCACTGAGCAGCCTTTTTGGTTCATCTTCACATCAAAGTGGACATGGACAATCCCCTTTCTCAGAGCGTCACAGTCCAGCATTTTCAACTACCTCTCCGCTTGATAGTCGACACCCAGGGACCCCGACACACCAGGATCGATCTCATGATGCATCTCATTTCAAGCGGCCATCTGCTTCGCGGCATTACTCATACGGGTCCAAACCAGAGCAAATCGAAAGACTGGGAATACAGCCTCCTCCTCGGCCGACCAACTTTGCAGTTAGACCGGAATCGCCACGGTCTGATGGTCGCCACGGTCTTCCAGACATAATAAGGCCTCACCCTTCTTCAACGGTGTGGTCCGCGACTCGCTCTGGTTTCTCTTCCCGGGACACATCGTCCTCATTTCGGGCCCAGTCCGAGCCTCGTCCACAACCAGCATCCATTCACAGACCAGAACAGGATCCCAGATCGTATCGTGAAACTAATATAGCAGCAATGCCAACCTACACGTCCTTACCAGCTTCCATGGGAACAGAAGAGAAGACTGCCAAAGATACTCTGGGACCGAAGATCTGGACCGGAACTCAGTTTCTGCCTCGTTTTGTACGGCAGGCAGAAGTACCAGGAGAAGGAATTTGTTACTTCTATGACGACGGAACACATTGCAAGACAGTGATTGATGGCGAGATTGTCAATGCTCATTGGGGGGTGACAAAGGCAGGAAAGCCGAGGAAGCGATTAGCCATCGCCTGCATCACTTGCAGGGAGAAGAAGATAAAGTGTGATCCAGATTTTCCCCGATGTGTTCAGTGTGAGAAGTTTGGGAGGGTGTGCAAATTCAAGAATGCGTAAGTCTTTGGAGGTCCAATTAAGCAGAAAAGGACCAAGCTCGCAAAAGCGCGGGAACAACGCTCTGGCCCTCTCCGGAGGCGTAACCTTTTATTTATGGGTAGTAATTGATATACATGCTAATAATTAAATCACAGACCTAGAGGTAGTCAAGGCTCACCAGATACTCCACCCGCTGATGCTGACGATATATTTCCACGACCTGGATCATCACGAACAGATGCAGAGTCATTCAAACTAGATAAGCGCGAGGCAAGCTGTTCGAATTCTCCTATACTGGCCATGCGGCATGCCTCACCGGATTTGGACTCTACCCTTCCTCATTCAAAACGACAGAAAATTGGTTACAGTGACTTCACTCCCGTCGCATCAGATGCATCTCCTAGGCCATCTATTCAGGAAGCAGCAGGACAGAGAACTCCTTGGATTGAACCCATAACATCTAGTTCGATAGACCATAATGTCTTGCGTGAATGGCAGGTGAATCCTTACACAACGGCGCCTGCTCTTCTTACTGATCTTATCGGCATGTTCTTTACTCATGTACCTGCCACGGCTTCTTTCATGTTCCCAGAAGGGCCGTTCAAATTATGGGTGCTTTCTGCTAGTGAGAAATCCCTGGACGACCTGATGCTCATATATAGCGTGCTCGCTCTCGCGACTGTTGTTTCTCCGCGACCAGAACACAAGGCATTGGGAATTCAATACGCAGCTATATCACGCAATGCGTGTGATTCTCGACATTTCAGTATTCAACTTGTACAGAGCCGGTTGCTACTCTCTTTATACTATTTTGGAATCAACAATACAACTGATTGCTGGGACTACTGTGGCTCCGCCATACGCGCAGCAAGTGCAATAAAACTGAATTTAGAGATTGAAAGGAGCCCGGATGCAAGCTTGAAAGAAGGGTCGTTCCCATACGGTTTGAACCGTGCAGGTTATGCGGAATGTAGAAGAGTATGTCAAAATCTCCCATGCAAAGCTCCTCTATCCTATGAATCGCAGGCACATTAGATCTAACAATTTTGCAGAGGACACTTTGGGGCTGCTACCTGACGGATCGATATAATGGATTCTGTAGTGGTCATCTGAGCTTTATGAACAAAGAAGACATATTCGTACGCCTTCCTTCTGATCGGAAATCCTTTTCCACCCAGGCGGAAACTCACAACGCTTACTTCTCTCCATCAACACCGATCATTCAAAGTAACACCTGGACAGTAGGCTCCATGGCCTACCTGATCAATATTTCTACAATCTGGGGCGATGTAGTAGCCAACATATACCGAACGTCCCAGCGATGCTCTCCTGTTGCTCCTAATCCCCCTTTCATTTCTTTCTACGAAGATATAATGCAAAGATTACATGATTGGAAGTCATCGCTGCCTCAATCCTATCAGTTCTCAGCATCAAACCTAGAGTACGCGGCTGAGACGGGGAGAACGGGGATTTACATGACGATGCACAGTCTCTATCACAACACAGCCATGAAACTGAACCGCTACATCCAGAAATCTACACTGTCTCCTGCACAATTAGACCATCACCAGAGGGTGGCACGCCAGCATGCCGAGGATGTTTTGGTGATGATGGATGTACTAGCCGCTCAAGAGGCAGCTAGCCCAGTAACTCCTTCCCACAACCTGGGACGCTTCAGCAAATTCCCAAGCCCGTTGGTAGGATTTGCAATTGTGAGTGCTGTGGATATTCTCAGTGCCCGCTTCAGGCGCGAGAGCATTCCTAATCGCCTTGCGTCCTTTGCTAGCGCACATGTGGAAATCACGAAGCTTGCAAGATTTTGGCAAAGCTCGAAACACCATCTGACACTTGTTTCCCAACGGTCCAACGATTTGAGAGATATCTTGAACAGTGTCGACACTGGAGAGACATGCGAGATGCGAGATCCAATTGAGGATATGTTTGACAGGACTTATGATTCTTTTTATACGTAATAATGAAATGAGCTTTGGAAAATATCCTGTTTCTAGGGATACAATAGACCATCATGAGCAGGCGTTTTTGGCATATATGCCCAGGGGTTTGAGTACTGTAGATAAAATAGCGACGCTTGTACTTGTACATGAGCATTAGATACCAGTCATATAAAAAGCATATAATGAATGTTATTTAAACACAGTCAATCTTCAATTACTAGAACCTATTACTCAGTTGTGCCTAATTCAGCTCTCATGGAGAAGTATCTAACTTCGATCAAGTTTCAATGTTAATATTTCCACAAACAAGCTTCTACAGAACACCACCTGCACGACTCATTAAATTCAATTATTCACATTTACTGACAGAGCATTAACTAGGTCGTGCAGTATGTACCAGGACCAACCATGAAACGGAGAGGGTTGGTAGTTAGCTCGGCATTGAGAAAGCTAGCCTGGCTTTCCCAAGAATTGCTCCAAAGAGGAGTAACTCGTCAAGTTCCCAGCGAGGCAGCGCAGAGGTAAGTGGATGTACCAAGAATGTACGTCGTAAAAAACGCTACCCACACTATTCCCACTTCATTCTTCTTACATGATTGATTATAATATTCTCTGTAAGCCTACCTGGTGGTCTCCTCCGTGAATCAGAGTATCCACAGTGCTTGGTAGCTCCATCGTGGCGGGCAAAGTGGATGTGCAATTCCTCACCTCCTCCTGCACGGTACTTGTTGCCAATAATGCGTACGACTGTCACTTTCAGAGGATCAGCAAGCCACTCGGCGGCAGACGGCACTACTATCTCAGGGGCTCTAAAACGGGGTCCCCAGGAGGCGGGATTCAGTAGATGGATGAGCAGCAATTTTCAACCGGCGCTCCATATTCGTTCATTGTAGAGATGGGGTAGGCTCCAAACTTCCAACTGAGGCTTGCGGGATAATTAAAAGGACGAAGAACGGCCGAGCGCATGGTGTGCTCCTTGCTATGAATGGCAAGTATTGGCATGCTGCCATGACCTTGTAATAGTATAGAAAGCTGCAGCAATGTGATTGTTGGTTGCTGCTGCTGTAAGTAATTGTTTTTCCAGTACTTTACACTAGTATTTCTTAAAGCCTGGAAGTAGCCGACCCTAGCGAGCGAACCACGGCCAATTGGCCGGGAGTTTCGGAACTCGGCAAATTCGGAGATAAGTTAAAGCCTTTCATTGCCGCGATCAGGGTCACACATAAGAAGCCGCTGCTGTGCCTTTAACGCTAAGTATTAACGTTACCGTACTAGCCGAGTGCGGGCCCCAAAGCCGATGACAAGGCTGAACTATGCCGGTTGAAACAATATTTATTATCCGCCACGAAACGTCAACTCTCAAGTACCAACAAATCGATCCATGTTGAGCTACTTCTGCATGCCAACACCCACACTCACGGTTCTACTTGCATACCATGCCCATCGGCCTACTCCTTTCCGATTAGTGGAATAATGTCCCTCAATTTTCCGTCGCGGCCTCTAACCCAGCTGCTCGGCTCCAATGGTAAGGAAGCATATCCACACATTTGTGCAAACCTCACCTCGTCCTATTCCACCACATCTAGACATACGACGAGCATTTACTGATTTTCCAACAACGCAGGACCCGTTCATGCCCTCACATATTCATCCTCGCCGTCTACATATATATTGACCGGCTCTTCGGACCGATCCATCCGCTTATACAATCCCTCCCGTGCCGCGCCACAGACTACGAATTCTGTCGCGCCCCCAAAAGCCACACAGCTCATACAGACATACTCTGCCCATGGCTATGAGGTGCTCGATATCAGCGTTTCAGCTGACAACGCCTCTTTTGCCTCCGTTGGTGGTGACCGTACCGTCTTTCTCTGGGATGTAACCACCGCTAAAACAACTAAACGATTTAGTGGGAACCAAGGCCATTCAGCTCGAATCAATACGGTGACATTTGCAGGGAATGGGGACAGTGTTCTCGTGACTGGCAGTTTCGATGCGACGGTGAGGATATGGGATATCAAATCGAACTCTTACAAACCAATCATGGTTTTAGAGGATGCAAAAGATAGCATAAGTTGCGTGTTGGCGGGCGGCAATGAGAAAGGAGGGGAATACGAGATTATCAGCGGAAGCGTGGACGGACGCGTAAGGTATTATGATATGAGGATGGGCAAACTAGAGACGGATGTCGTTGGGGCGTCTGTCACGAGCCTACAGAGAACGAGGGATGGAAAAGGCATATTAGTAGGAGGTTTAGGTAATTGCATAAGACTGTTGGATAGAGATGGCGGAGGCTTGTTGCGAAGCTATAAAGGGGAAGGATGGAAGAACGCTGAGTATAGGCTGAGAAGCTGTTTTGGAGCGAACGAACGATGGGTCTTATGTGGGAACGAAGAAACCCCTGGAGGCAAAGACGGTGAAGTTGTGGTATGGGATACTTTGACCGGGGATGTGGTTCACAAAATTCGTGTTGAAGGCTCCAAAGTTGAGGGTAAGAAAAAGATTGGCCCGAATGGTGAGATAATAGAGAGGGGAAATGTGGTGAGTTGCGTTTCCTGGAAAGGAAATGGTAGAGGAGACCAGTGGTGTTGTGCAGGCACAGATGGAGTTGTCACAGTATTTGGACCAGATGAGACATGATATCGAGAAGCTATCGCTAGTAGTGAAGAAAAACCTACTTGCTGTGCTCATCGTCAGAAGCCAGACTAACATGTAGATATGGCCTGAACTTGCGCAGAATAACCGGCGTACCTTTTCTCGACCATTCGAGTCCATATACTCAACATTTCGTACTCATGAATCTATCACTCCTAGGTATATGCAACAAAGTCCCGAAACTATTAACAATGAGAAACTCCAAATTATGAGCTCTTTCAATTCTTTACGTACAAGCTCTCAAATTGCAAAAGTCAAATGCTTCGCCAGTAGAAGTAGTCAACTTAGCTTACATATCAATTTAAATATAAGATATGACCAGATCACTAAAATATTACTTTCTTTTCCATTAGCAAGTTTCATATATAAAATACGTTAGATCCTTTCGATGCCAGAAACATAGCAGATCCCCGTTCGCATCCCATATGACCGTTCAATTCGCATCCTCGAAGCTCGTTTCTTTCTATTCACCTAGTCCAAGCCCCAATAGGCTGCAGCCCAATTCCGAAGCCAGGCGGATCACGTTTCGATTGCACAACGTCAATCGCAGCTTCCTCGATCAATTTCAGGTCCACAAGTCGTCTCACATAGTCCATTGTCCATTCCTGGCATCTTCGATTTGTAGTCTTTTACCAAGTTAGCTTTCTTCAATGGGTTCTCTGAAGATTCCAGTGCTCGATAAGCTCACATCGTTCACGGGTGCCATGAAGTTCTCACTAATCCTAGGAGGGGACAGTTGGCATGCGATGATTTCCGGCTTAGATCTTGGGCTGTCATCTTCGCTTTTATCATCATTGGCAGCGTCATCCGAGACCGCATTCTCCTGGTCTACGCTGCCGATCGGTACGATTGTCAGAGTCCCAGTGGCTTCTTCGCTAGGTGCGAAGTTTCGTTTGAACTGTAGTCTAAATCCTATCATGGGAGCTCCGACCACGTTGATGAGAGTCCCATGATCAGGATTGAGATGGTGGTGGCCTGGAGAAGATGAACGGTGTATGTAAATCCCGAAATGCCCGCGTTGGCGAGAGTTTGGACGGAATATTGCGAGATGCACGGTCTGTTTTGACATTGCAAGAATAACAATTGGGAAACAATATTTGAGGCTAAAACCGATGGATGCACTATTGCCACCACGGACCTTTTTGTGATTTGGTATTCAAAAGAGTGCATGAGAGGCATGGCTAATGAACTTGTAGTCCGTGCGATAATTGCTTATGGCTACTAACAAGTCTGTTGGTAGTTTTAGGGGGATTATTTTCCACCCATTGAGGTTTCGTAACAATGTTTCTGTATTAGATTTAAAAAGATTTACTTGTTCTACGCAATGTCTATTTATTCGACCATGAATACTTACTTGTGCGTTGTATTCTGCTTTGTAAAGTTGCTTTGAAGCTACAAGACTCTTAGCTGCGAACATAAATAGCTAGCACTAGATTGACTTACAAGATTTGAGAGTTTCGAAAAGTCATATGATAATACAGTGCAAGGGAAAGCAAGTTTGTTTTAGGCATGACTAATATCTAGCTATCATATTGGAACCGCAAATGAAAAGTAGCGAGAACCTCTTACTTACATATAAAAAACTTGTCTAGGTGTAATAATGCCAGACTGAATAGAATATCAAGTTATTGTTCTGGTGTTTGCATCAACTGGTGAACTCCCATAACTCCATACAATGCATCAAATTATTGCGGTTTTTTCCTTTAATGTTTATAAAATTACTAAAATTACCAATCACAAAGATATAATGAGTATAGAGATTAGTAGCTTTCGATGAAAAACCAACCTGTCTTTCAGATGTCTGGGTTAAAGTTCACCAAGTAGTCTAGGAACAAGCAATTGCATGGCTTTATAAAACACAGTATGTCTGACTAGGCGACATAAAGTTGGTTCTTGTTATTGAACAATGGCTATTAGCAATAAGTGCTCACAAGTTGAGTTTTCAAGTAATACCTCTTACACTGAGTCCCTTTGGAAAAATCTGACAGCTACGCACTGGTATGTGATTGCGTTGACATACTGCATAATGCCGTGCTTTGGTTGTCTCACAACTATATTGTTTATTATGCAACGTAAGCAAATGACTCAAACCAGCAAATGTATCCATCTCCGGCTCTCAGATGATATAATTCCGTCATACGCATGTGGGGCATCAGAATTACAACAAAACAAGCATGGTCCAGTGGGTGAGTGTGCTGAATATTTCTTTACCTCTAGCGGGGGGGAAGGAAATGGCGAAGACTAACAAAAATCTACAGTCTAGTGGTACGATTCTTGCTTCGGGTTTTCACCAGAAACCCCCAGGTGGTTTATCACCGGAGACTTGTGAGAGGTAAATCACTACTGACTCCATGCCAAACAAATACTTATTGTATCTTATCACTAACAACAAACTGATAGGTCCCGGGTTGTAAGTATAGCTTAAACCACTATGGAAGTATACGGGCTAATTCATAACATAGCAAACCCCGGCTGGGCCCTATGTCTAATAATATTTTTCTGTTTTTGTTTTTGTTTTCTTTTGGCATTTTTGGAGGGATACCCTTGAAGTTCCTTCCTACTTTGGAAGTGATACATTATCGACTTTTAGTGAATTGACAATTTGTTGCCAACAGAATGTCCTGACTTTCAACTCTTTTTAAAACAAGCACCATGAAATTTAAACTTGGAGAGACGTGGACCTAAAATGATGGAGCTCCTCGGGGCTGTATGATACTGTAGACTACTAAAATCGACTACTCTTCATGATCTGTGTTTGCATGCTGCGCGTTGCATACTGCGCATTGCTGGAAGATATGAAGATCCTAAGCATTTATTTCCCCACGCCCCTGCCTGGGATTATTCCAAACAGGAGATTCGGAATTCCAAAATTCATTATTTAGATGATATATTATTGGCAAAATTAGAGTAGCTATGGACGTATTTGAAGCGTAACTCATTTCAGATGAAAGCAAGAGAAGATATGCTCGCGCATACTTGCATGGGCTCATCAACCTCGTTGGAAACTCTTCCGCCTGACCCAACGCAGTCATCTTGCTTGCAAAATATGGTCTTGATTACGAGTGTTCTAAGAGAGCGCTATACGTTGATGATAAATTTCTAAGCTTCTACTACTTGCTTAAATAAAACTGGTTCCTTTGGTTGAGGGAGTAAGAGGTGATCACACCTTCATACACAATTTATCAATTTATCATTATGAAAGACGTACTGTACTGTACGTGCAAGCACAGCATTAAAATGCAAATGATTCATAAATCTGAAAGCAACATCATGCATGATACAATTAGAAAAGCATAAATCCCAGTCGCGGCAATGTATTGAACACCCGCCTTCTTAAATATGGCGGTAAGTTGTAGCCTTTAGACCTATTCAAGACGGTATGGAACTACAAGTCTACCTACCTAGGTATGTATGTAGGCTCGTAGGATAGGTGATGGGCAATTTATAAATAATAATTTCACTTGTTAAAGCACCCACCAACCCCAACCTGCAAAGCATAAGGAACGGAGGGTCTTGGATTATGATACGTATAGGGTGGGATGCCATCAAATGAAAACGAGATTCTTGCTGTCTGCCAACCAACGCGTGTTCTGGGGCTTTCGCGGTGGACGTGTATGTGGTGTGCGGTTGATATGTGGTTGGGGGCTGAAAACCAGACTTTCGCTTAGTTGCTGACTTGTAAGGTATATGTATTCCAAAAATCACTCGTCAGATTCAAATACTGTTTATTGGCTCAATGGTGTATGTCATCTTTCCCCGATATAACATATTTTGTGATAGTGTATTGACTATTTTCCACAGCTAGTGGTATGATTCATGCTTCGGGTATTCCCCTCTCTGTTACCAGAGAACTATACGCTTGACTGTGTGAGGCCCCGGGTTCAAGCAAGTAACATCTTATGCGCTTTCACGACTTGTTCTAACTTTCGTAGATCCCGGTTGAGCCCAATATTGAAATTGTTCCTTTTTTTTTGTTTCTTTTTTCTTTTCTGGTGGAGATTTTTGGCCTCTTCCTTTTTTTTTGGTCTGCATGTCTAGATGGGAAGGGTGGCGTGAGGTATGTGGGGTGGGGCTGAGTTCTGTCTACCTGAAGAGCAAGGCACTTTATTTTCACTTTTGCTATCACTATCACTGTCACTGCCACTTTCACTTTCCACCGGACCTAGAATTCATTATTCCCACTCCAACTGTTGGGTTGGGTTGGCTACAACTGTATTTCGAAGCTAACCCCCAGATCCCATGTTTTTAACGGCCAATTAAATGTACCTACGACGCTAAGATGGCACTCTAAAATGTAATTCGGGTTTTCCAGATGTAGAGTACTGTACATAAAGTAGGTAGGTAGGAATCTGAGATCCTGGTCTCTAAAATGGGGAGCTACAATTTGGGTGTCCACCATTTTTTGAAGGCCCTTTTACGGGAGATATTATGGGGAGAATAGTTATTCCAAAGCTTGGGAGGTTGTAACCCTGCTTTCTGGGTTTCGGGTTATCTAAACGCTCGCTCACAATATCAAAGGAAAGAGACAAGCAAAGGGAGAAAAGAGCAAAGCCACGAGGATTAGGAAATTCGAGAGAGGCTTTATGTAGGAGAAAGATACATTTCAAAGCTAAAGTTGCTGACTTGTTCTCTTATGGGCCCTATTAACGTGTTCATCTATGGGTCTTGATAAGCTCATAGCTTCACATCTGCATTTGCTTGCCTACTGGGCATTTTTGATGGTACATACAGCCTATTTCAACATGATATTTTTTGTACAAGTCCGGCTGCCCGCCACAGATAACATTCTTTCACTTCTTCACTTCTTCACTTCTTCGATTTCACGCTTCGTCCTAAGCCCTTCTTCTCTGCCGTCTTTGCTTTCCTGATCGTGCTCTTCCTCCATGCCTTCCATCGATCCCCAGGGACAAACTCCTTGACCTTAACCTTCGCCCTCTCTGCCGCTCGTCCTATTTCCCAATTGGCCTCTCGGTACATATAACCCGGCCGCAGTCTCAAAGTCCTCCCTTCTTCACCCTTTCTCTCTTTGACGGCGCCCTTTTGTATCTGCACCACAGCACCTTCCGCTGGCAAATCCGTGTCAATTTCGGCCTCTACCACGGCGGGGGCTTCCATTGTGGTAGCCACCATTCCTAATCTCCGTCTCCGCATGCTATTTGGTGGTAGCGGAAGGACTTGGTTGCGCTCAAATACCACACCAATATACTGTCGTTTTGGGTGTCTCGCAGGATCCTTATAGTATTTCACATACCCGCACTCAGTAGCGTAGATAGTATGATCTCTTCCCATTGCACAATTGTCCCCTGGAAACCAATGGGTGCCACGCTGGCGGAAAATAATGTTCCCTGGGATAACGTATTGTTCTGAATCAATCAGCGCCTGCCTATCCAACCTGATTTGTTAGTATAACTCACCTCCGGATTTCTTAGCACCCAGCCGCTTTCCTGGGCCATCTTTGGCCTTGTTCACAGCTCCTTGTTGAGCGTGCGATGCATGTCGTACAAATATCAAGTTTGGAGGCGCCCGGACAGATAATTGTGCGAATGCTTCATGGAGACATGTTTGCGAAGCTCCAGAACGTCCAATTGAAGTTATTGCTGCCCGTAATGGGGGCTGTAAGCGTGCCAGGACCATCTTTGTGTGTTGTTGTTGGGCTGTGGTTTGCAGAATCTCTAAGATGAGGCTTGAGCTGCGTCGCTAAAATTTAGAGTGGTATTCACAATCAGCCTTCAGCTTTCGGGAAAGTTGGCCTCAACATCAACTGTGTATTGGAACCTCTCATCTCAACCCGCAAAGAATTCAGAATAAACACACACCTAGAATAATTCACCGTTGCCAAATCTTTTCAACTGCTTATTTTCTCCGAGGGTTACGCAGCAATGGCGCGATTTTTACTTGTCCTCCTCTCAGCGGCCCTCTTACTTCTTGGAGCAAACGCCCAATTCCAGTCCGTCACCTAAAATCCACCTTTCTTTATTATAGAGAGAGCTTACTATCCCCAGATTCTTCGACCAAATGTTCAATCACGGTGGGCAACAACAGCAGCGTCAACAACCTCAAAACGTACCTAGCGACTCCAATTGGTATCAAGAGAACTACAACAACGGTGCGTACACCTCTCCGCCATCTCTTATGATTTCTAGCGGATTACCCGCTCCCGTGAAAGTGTACAGGACCTATGCTGACAAGATGGTACCATAGCACATTGCGACAAATACCTGTGCCCTGACACTCTCGCCTGCGTTCACTTCCCCCACCACTGCCCTTGCGCACACCCAATGTACGAGGAGAAATTCGAGCTTGGAGAAGGCAGAGCCATTTGCGTCTCAAAAGGCGGGTTCAAGGCGGGTGAGGCAGCTAGGAAAGTTGAATTAGCGAGGAAGGGTCTGCTTTGAAGGCGCGGTCACAAATTTTGGCTCCCTTGAGATTTGGATGTAAAATACTTGGATACTGGAAATGACACACGAATACATGACCGGAGTTGAAAGAGATTGGGTGATAATTTGAAATTGGGGCAGTTTCTTTGCAATGTAGAACCATGTGTTGAAGCTTTGGAATTTTAGCCCGATGGTGAAGTATTTCATGATAGGAACTAGCGTCAAGGCCCCCCTAGGAGTTCTTTTCGTTGAAAGGACCTAGAAGGCTATGAAAAGGTTGCTATTGTGTGGTAGTTCTGGTTTGGGAGATCGATAACTTCATTTCTAAATCTGCGTTTGTGAGAGGGATAGCTCATCACGAAGATCATTCTTTCAAAACACAGATCTCACAGACAGATGCTGGTATAGGGTAAGCAAGCTTGTTAGCTTCATCTAGAAACTCAGCCTTTTCCTTACAACTACTCTATACATGTGCGGAGAGGAATGACATATTGTTATTGAATCCAGCAATACTAAGTAAAGGGAGGCTTTGGTTAGACTAGGGAGAAGTATTCTAATTCTTCAATTACGAGATTACATCTCAGATCCTCCTATGAGTCGAAGGTCAGCTGGCTGGATTTTGTAGCATGCTTGTCTTTATATATATATATATATATATTCATGTAGATCGGTCCAACAGTTGAGAATCTCTTCGAGATGCCATAATTCGGCCAGCCAAGTCCAAACCTATCAACACTCCACCCCTTACAAGATGCTTTATCCAAATGCCTCGTTCGTATAGCAATAGTTTTAGTTTCTGCATCCGTAACAGCCACACCATCCTCTGTCTTCGATGGGACTTTTTGCACTTCTTATAATCGCGTGATACCAGGACAGTGATCATTTAGCAGCAGAATGTTAGTGAAAGGGATCGGTGGTATGAGCAGTATGGGTTTCCTGCTTGGTTACTACCCAACTCAAAGCCTTATCGATTTTATCTAGGTTGTGTGACAGCCATGCAAGGTTTTATTGATGCACAGAACAAGAAATGGAGGGAGGGAGGCCTGGCCAGTCATACACCATATGTCCTCATAACATCCAGCGACTGGATAATCGGAAAATGAAGTAGATGGGTACCACAATGACTAGATTCAAGAGCGATGATATATACGTTGTGCTTTTGATTGGTCTCATAGTACCTAACCGTGGTCTTTCTATGTCTAATGGTTTTAGCCCATCCACGGCCAATGTGGTGTTTGCTGTTTGCGCCGGCGTTGAAAAACGCTATCTCCCTGGTACGTTACTCTAAAAAATCCAAGTCCTTCAATCGCATTCCTGTGGCGCTGTTAGTTTGGTAATATATAACAAGGCTATGAACTTGTTACTCAGGTGTTCGCCTCGGGTGTTTCGAATTCCACATCTGGCGCTGGCCAAGTTGGCTCTCGATATCCCTTCTGCATTGTTCTCGTCCTTCTTCTTGGATGTTCGGAATCCTCAGGTTTGTCCTCCGCCACAATAAGCTGTTTGAACCAGATCAATATGTCGCAGCAAGCATTAAGAAAAAGCCGAGAAGCTGGAGGAAATGCGATGAGGCCAATCACTATCGACAGAATGATGGTATATTGAATATCCATAGTGGATATCTGAAAGTAGTGAGAATTAAAGGATGCTTTTTTTGCGAGCCGTGTGCTTTTTTGCTGAGATTGATGCTGTGAAATCCCCTAACGAGTGTCCGCTCGAGAGGTTCGGCTGGAGAGTTCAGTGACCTGCTTATCATCTCGTCCCTTACTCTCCATGTTATATATCAGCCATAGTGACACTTGGGCCGCAACCAAACGATTAGTAGTTACGATACCCCCATGCCAATGTTTAACGAGTGGTGATCTTACAGATAGCGAGAGGACGCTGGTTGACTCGTATGTCTAAATTGCCGAAGCTTGATCTCTTGCGTTTCTAGTGCATCTTGCCATGTAGCTTGTTCAAAACCCCATTCTCAATTGGTCGGATTCTCTTATGCTAGGGGTTTAAGCTCGCCACGGGTTTCGGTGCTGACCAGCTCGGCGTTTAAAGGCGTGGGCTGGTACTCCGTAGTCCTCAG
>Ga0247734_1000673_pt1 | contig 28570 bp, 31 predicted proteins | sample UWRJL103311B2_FD_180933 | JGI IMG/M metagenome (GOLD analysis project Ga0247734, IMG submission 180933) | Plant litter microbial communities from Arlington Agricultural Research Station in Wisconsin, United States - UWRJ-L103-311B-2 | ecosystem: Environmental > Terrestrial > Plant litter >...
GGGGTGTATGTAACAGGAACGTAATAATATGTCGATAACCGAGACTGGTTAAGAGGGGCGGCGGTCGTGGCTGGAACTGCGATCTGAGCATGCCGCGGGAGTAATAATTCTACATCGTATGGCCGGCCACTTCCATAATTCAGTTCAGCTGTCATTACCGATATGAGCGCGGAAGATGACGAAGACGGATGAGCAGGCACAATTGAACTTGTGGAAGTTGTCATGGCCATTTCTGGGGCTCTAATAAATGACTCTTGCATATGGCCTGTCACTCCCCACGGCAATCTGTGGAAGAAACAGACGCAGAGAGTGTTGAGAAAGTTCAAAGCTATATGGTTATTGATAGCCATGGGAAGCAGAAGAAGGCAGGGTATCGGAGTTGCCTGCAGGTCGATGCACAAAAGTACACAAAATGTTGATGCCCTGCGCCAATCTGTGATCTAGAGAAAGTGCCCAAAGTAACTAGCGATATTAGTATATATTACGCTCTTTCATTATAGGAAAGGATCAGACCTTAAATTCTACTTTGCGTCCTGGTAAACAGCATTATCTTGTGAAGGTTATTAATACTTCGAAAGAGAGAGCACAACGGAGCCAACTCTGTTTATAAATAGATAGGCAACCTATAACGACAAGGAGTAAGACAATTCATTTTTGTAAACCAAAAGCTAAATCGAGCTGATCTCGGAAGAATTGCTTACCCGACTTTGGGGGCGGCAGAGGATCAGGGGCAGGGCACGGTCCAGACGTGGAATGCAGGATTAAGAGGGTGGGGGAGAACAAGATGAAAAAGATACAATGTCCCCATTTCTTCCAGTTTAATGTTACGAAAGGATTCGGTAGATATTCACGATGGGTTAATTATGACGGCTCATGGAGATGGCGATATTGTTTTCCCCAGCCAGCTGAGCTAATTACATGAAGATATAACATAACACTTCACTACTTTCTGGAGAAAAAGTAAAGTATTAAATAATACTTTAAATGTGTTTAGGGGGAAAGTAGTTTACGGCTTTGCATTTGATCTGCCAACCACGAGACTTTCCTGTAGTGAGTCAAGGAGTAGGAGATCCTTTCCCCAGGCGCGGAATTGTAATCTATAAATAGCTACGGAACAATCTCGTCAGTTTCGCAAATTAAATCATGAAGCATGATCGCTAGATGGAGGTCTATGTGTTGTGATTGTTGCGTGTAGTGTTATTGTCAAGTTATCCAGACGAGGAGCGTTGTAACCACAGAGGATGCTGGGCTGACTATAAAGACTCCGCGGCAGAACTCCAGGCATTGTGTATCAATAGCTTCAGTACTCCCGAAAATATTTACTACCATCACGCGAGTCCAAGCTACAACTTTCCTTAAAACCTTATCAAGACAGGGTCTTTTTCAACTCTGCTCTACTAGGATGAAGAATAGAAGAGAGGTGGGGGATGAAGGTGAGAGAAGAGAAAAAGGAAGAAGACGATGAAGGTGGTCTTGGCAGAGACAGTCTCCAAATCGTCGCACTAGACGGAGGAAAACCACACTTATAAATAAGCAGCTGGCCCACACCTGGGATCTTGCTATACGGCAGCTACAAATTCATTGAAGGCACTATTGAAAACGTGAAAAGAAAAGTGAATGGAAGAGGAAGGGAGAGTGAAAAAACCATAAAGCAATACAAAGGTTACATTGAAAGTGAAGCGGAAGCTGTGCTTGGGGGGAGAGGATCAAACCCATAGCTGTGAAAGGAGCGAGACGGTGGAAAGTAAGTAGAGAGTACCAAAAAATACTTAATTGACTGCATAGATGGCCATTTGATCTAATAAGTTGCAAATTTGAGTGTATATGTGGGTTAATTGTCCAAGTACTTATCTACGGGAGACTAACCAAATACACATGCGTTTGGTAGTCGAATAAGAATCCTAAGGTTGACTATAGTGCTATAATAAACGATATTGTTTCAATCCTACAGCCGAAAATTGGGCACCCGTCCAACATATTTGCCATGTAGAGCCTAACGCTCTCCAATCCCCTTCATAATATCATCTAGTGTCAGCCCATTTCTCTATTCTATCAAATACAGCGCACTGCTAAACCATCTATTTCGGTGCGTGGTGGGACGTGCTGTTGCAGACAATTAATTGTGACATGATCGCTTCAGATGCTCCGGTCTGCAACTCAATGCCGCACGCTTTGGGTCGATGCCGTGTGTATTAACCAGGTCGATAAGGTAGATAAATCAACGCAGGTAACGGCCATGTGCTACCTCTACATGAAATGCTCTACATGAAATGCATCCTGGTGCTGGTTTCTCAAAAAGTGATGTGGTAGAGTTGCAGCCGGTAGACACCGTGAGCGATTTCACATTCAGTAGCTCGACAGCCTTATCCACAAGTCGTCCCTCTGAGATCTGCTCCACGAAAGACGGTCCTTCACCGGCGTCCAGGTTACTCAGGAGCTGCTCCTGGCCCCGTTGGTTCTGATACCGTAGGGGCGATACGACATGGTAGCCGAAGCTCCAAGGCAGTAGACCCTCTGCGCCGTGGATGCAGTACGTCTGTAGTTGACTAGATTCCTCGGCGATGACAATCTCCCGGCAATTATGCAACAATACACATGGAAGTCTGAGGCGACGGATCCGTGAGATAAGATCTTTGGGATGCTGGGCTTGGTACGCGGCATTACCGCGAAGTTCCAGTTCCCATCGTCTTCCTCATTCCTCGCACCCACGCATACACTCTCGTTCATAAACATCGGGACGGTAGCATACATCCTCTTTGGAATGGGTCAGCGGTCGATCTTGCGAAACTCAGCTGGAAAGAACCTTTTAATGTCACATCCCTGATGGCTCCCAGATTTCACCAATGCAGATCCGTAGATGATGACCCTGGCACCACAGAAGAGTCTGGAAGGAAAACGAAGGATAATGTTGCCGCATTCTTTGCGAAATATGACGCACTACGAAAATCTGGGCGAACTGGATGTTCCTGGCGGCTCCCTACAAGAATTACTACAATTAGCTACTCGATAATTATAATGAATTTCTCCACTACTGGAGAACGTGCAATCAGTAGTGGGATGTCGGTGGCCTTCGAGAACTATAGACGCATCGATTAGTAAGCTCTTATTTGAAGCCATTCGCATTTTTCATGGCGCTATAAAATGACGGTCGGGGTTCTATCTAACGGAGTCTGGGAGATATGTATCGGTATCTGGGATCTCTGTGGCGTCGCTAAGATACGATGATCCTAAGGATCAGAAATTGGCAGATACAATACTTCTAGTCATGGAGGAGACGGAATGCGATCAACCGCATCATCTGTTCATACTACCCTGTCCTCAAATATACTCAATGATGTTCTTTTATGGACGAAATCAATGATCCGGGGGGTCTACAAAATGTCATGTTGTCGCTTTCTTTACCATGTGGGATTGTACTCTAACTTTATACCAAAAACAGGCAGCTTCGTGGGGTCGTTTCCTATACTTTAACAGGAGTCTTTACTCGGTTCTCTGTGAAAAAGAAAAGGTTCGTAATATTTCCCTTGCGGATCTAACCAAGAATGCATGGAAGATACAAACTACCATGACCAATTCCTTGCCCTCATGTTCCCGAGTCGCCCTGCTACCTTGGAGGACATTGCACCATTTTTCATCGCAATGGGGGAAAGCTTCGGACCCAGTGGTCGACATAGTAAGAAAGAGGCGATATTACAGCAGTATTTGGAGTGCTTGAACCGCACATGCTCAGAGGTGTGGCATGCCATGCACAAGGGTCGTGTTCATTTGAGGATTTCGTGCAGCCAGTTCCAGACACACATTTCCACACGAGTCTTACATTCGAACTATGGAAGCACCACAACGTTATTTGGAGCCAGCCAATGAAAATGGTGCCACGGTAGCCAGAGCACCTATCCGTACGCACCATCTTCAAGAATGGACATGAAACGATGGAACATAGGTTATGACACCAAAATCTGGCAAATTTGTTTATATCGAGATCTTTCTTCAGCATTTGAAGGATTCGCTTCACGAGAATCTGGGGATTATTTGGATGCCCGAGAGCCTAGCAATAGTATAGCGACTTTGCTTCATACAATGCTTTCATCTAAGAGTTTTTCAGGTATAAAATGCGAAGCGAAATGGAAGTCCACCAAAAGTTCGTTGTAATTATGGAAAGGGGCTTATACTATCGACAATGAACATATTAGCACACAGTTACCTAATGATACACCATACCCTATTTATACTTTACTACCAAAAGAAAACCTAAATATTTGCATTCTCCTAATCAATTATTCACATCCACAGGAAGCAGTTTCCGCTAATATAGATCATTAAATTTTATAGTCAATTGGTTAGCTGTTATGATAAACAATCTATTTATTTCAAAGTATATTCTTTGGTCAACAGCCGGCTGTTAACAGTAAGTTTGGTTTCATTCCAATTTATCATTCATTGAACCCATATGATTTCCTTTGCTGTCAGGGACTGGACTCTAAGGCGATTTAATGGCCTTTGTTACGCTCGGATTTACTCTCACGGAGAGCAGACTGAGATACAACCTGTCTTATTTTCCTAATCCGACTTCAAACCATTGAAAGGGGTCTTAGGGTTTTGTTGTCTTCAAAACAAAAGAATAGATAAGTAAAGCTACTTGTTATAAATACAGAGTTCAGGGCTTATTAAATTAAATAAAGAATAAAGTATAGATGGATAGTAATATAAAGATGTCTAAATAGGAGGTGATATAACTAAAATTGATATATTCCAAAGTAAAACAAAATTTAAGTGCTTATAATTTCAATTATAATCTTATCTCATTCCCATCTTCTTCCAGAATATATAAGAAGAATAATTTATATTATATGCAGCGTTTAGGAACTATTGAACCAGTTGAGAGCTCGTAGGCTCGGGGTCCCAGCCAAAGCTTGGCGCGAGAATGAATGTCGTATTTCTTTTGGAAGTTCGGTAGTATAGAGGGACTTGCTCCCTTTAATAATAGCGAAGGTTGTCTGTATAGTGTACATTTCATCTTCAATAGAAGATTATTTATCAATTTTTGATATTTATAGTTTAGTACTGTATAACTAGATCGATAACTAACGCTAAAATTATTTGCCAAATACGAAGCAGTTATATTAGTGACTAATTTGATTAAGCATCGAATCATATAACAGTAATCATCTAAGGTAGCACAACACATAGCCTTTTAAATGAGCGATCTGTAAATACTACTCAACAGTAGATTCTCGTGACCTTGAATTGTTTATCTTGATTACCTTTCATCAGGAATAGATCACCAGTTTCTAATGGGCAAAAACATTAATACTTCATAGTAAGCCTATATGAGTGTTCTCATATGGCTTTATAATTGTGGTTCACAAGTCATTATGGAAATAGCTAATTAATAAAGGTAAATAAAACGTAGACTAAATACTTTAACACGTCTCGAAAATTGAAATATCTTTCCATCAAGATCTCTTCAATAACCACTTATGTCAAACCCTTCAAGTTCTTCATAATTGTCTCTTCAAACGTACTCCAGCCATCTCTTCCAAAAACGTCTTTCAGAAGCTGCTCTCCTCGCTTAGTCGGGACTTTCAAGGTACTTCTTTCCGCACCCTGTATATCATCCGGAAACTTTCTCGACGGGTAGACCCTCCGCAGAATAGCTAGTACCTCATTCCACGTGTATGGTTCAGCAAACGCAAATATTCGCTCGTTTTGAACAGCTTTGCTAAGCAAAGCAGCAACATGTATCCGAGCAGTGTCATCGACATCCACGAACCAGGCTATATGAAACTCTTGTTAATTGATTTAACATAAAATTATAAGCATAGGAACATACCCGGTGGCAATCCCCTCACAAAATCCACTCCATTTTCAAACACTATCCTGACCCAACCTCCAGTGCTCAAACTCCCTTGTGAGCTTAGCAGTTCGCCGAAGTTTGCGTCGGGCAATATACTATTGACTTTGAAGTGTGGCTTCTTATCGGTCACGAATTTCCACAAGGCTAGCTCTGCCTCGGCTTTACTTGCGCCGTAGACAGCAAAGGGATGAGTTTGGGGGAACGGCGCCGAAGGAATGCTCCATGCTTCTTTGATCTGGGCTCGGTTCCAGGTAGAGCTGTCTATGCTGAAATTCTTAGTTGGCTCGCCTGCGGCTACAGCCGCCACGGAACTGGATGTGTACACGAAGCTTTTCACTGATGTCTCTCTGGATGCTGAGTTCAGGAGGGACGTGACGCCTGCTACTGTCTGAGGAATTACAGAATTTGGATCAGCGCTGAAGCTTACTATTGATGCTGTGTGGATTACTCCATGCACTCCTGATTTGACCCTGTTAGATATAGTCTTTGTATTTGACTAAAAGGGGGTTGCAAGCAAGAGTACCTTTCACTGCCTCGTCGAAAGCTCCTAAGATCGACATATCTGATACAATAACTGCAAAAAACTTATCAGCTCCGTATCGGCTGGAGAACAGCTCCGTGGTCCAGGCGACTTGTCCCTCGGTACGAACGGTACCACGTACACGGTAACCCGCGAGAAGTAGTTGGTCAACGATATGAGTGGCGATGAAGCCACTAGCACCAGTGACGAGTATAAGTGAGCCTGGTGATATTACGGTGTCACTAAGTGCGAGCTTCATGGCGTTGAAAATAAAATTTGGGTTCGGCCGTAATTAATATTTACGTTGTTAATTTCAGTAAATGTTGGGAAGCGGGACTCTTATAGCATTCGCTTCTTGCTGCCAATTTAAAACAAATGGAATACTTTATAATCAGAATAGTTTATAATCATTTAATTCATATCATCTGCTACCATATTTGACAGGAGCTTACCAACACTTGGTTATCGCCGATAAAATATGATAGTGTCTTCCGCCAATTTGAACCTGCACTCCGATCCCCGGATAACCTTATTTCCAGTAAGCTCAACCCGACCATATTTGCTCGATTGGGCCGTGCGTCCACTTTATGTAGAACTCCCCCTTGTTCTCTCATATAATACGGACCAAAAAAAACTGGGAATCTAGTAGCCAACTCCCAAGATGGACTACTCAGCAATCGAAACGTTGTGAAATAGTCAGAATTCCTTGTGCCCAATCGCATTAGAAAGCTACTTCCGATAGTTTGACTTTGCACGTTCACCATCTAGTTTAAGTCTGCACTCTATGCTCCTAGTATCCAGAGTCTTGTCTACATTCTTCGTTATTTAGAAATTGTCGGTTCTGTAGATTAGGTCAACATATTTACTTACGTTAATTTATGATTATTCCTTGTATTTCAACATCATCTAGTCTGCAAAAAGTGGACTAAGAGTTCTGCTGTGGTCTCTATTAAGGGAATTATGGAATTCATTCTATCAATAAACTTCAGCTGCTCTTGCTTTAGGAAGTCCATTGCAATTTATCAACTGGCATGATACCTTGTTGCCAAGCTCCAGGGCTCAATCTTGGGCGTTCTGCCTCGATATGAGTTCTATCGTTAACTCCCTCATCAAAGTGAGCCTCAATTACTTGAAATGAAATGCTCCTCAGGTCGTCATGAGCAGGCAAGGTGTTACTTAGAGATGGTATCAAAGAAGGTGTGGAAGATTCACTAGTGTCAAGTCCGTTAAGCTCCGTGGTGATCAGACACTCCTGATCAGTGTGCGACCTTTCGAACTGGCTTGGGATTACAGTAATCTGAGATGTACCAGGCGGATAGTTTGGCAAATTCCCCGGTTCGATGTGGTTGCCCGGACTATTGTTGTGTGCGCTTGTCGGAGCACAGTGCTTGTATACACACAAACTCTTTCGTGATTGACAGCGGCTATAGCTAGCCCAATGTATGTTAAACTTAGTTTTTGTGGCAGCAAACGACACACAAGACTTTTGTCTTGACTTATTATGTGGATTCACGCATAACACCACCTGGCGAAGTAGTGAAGATTCTTAATCTTACTGCAAACTAAGTTTCTATATAGGATAGCCCTGAAAAAATGGTTAAAAACGTCACATACTCTTCCCAAGTCGTGTCTTGCACGTTAAAGATCAACGGCCTGAACTCTGCTACGGATTTTAAGGTCATCACCCTATGTGCCGCGCAGAATCCCACCTTGTACAGTACACACGGATGGTGGTCACAACAATACAAGGTGGGGAGACTTCCTGTTCAGTGTTCTGCTGCGATTTAAGCAGTGAGGACTTTCATCTTAGTCACGTTTGATTTGTTAGTGCCGGAGTTTGAGTTCTCGCTCTCGACAGGATCTCGTGGAACTCGGAGTTCCTGTTCACAATCCCTCAATTCGTAATTTGCTCTATATCTTATTTTATGCCAACTCATTTTGATTGTGAACATCAGCTCATTTAATTCCATCTCACCCAAAAAGCCTGGAGAGCATATATCAATCGAGATCATCAATCAGCTTTCGTCTTTCATGAAAAACCAGCTTGCCAAGCACGATCCGCGTATTCACCGCTAAACTATTTCAAGACAATGTTAGAAAAGTGCTACATGCGAAGATTAATAATGCCCGGCAGCCTAGGTGTGAGAACCAAACTAGTTTTAGTGCCCCAAAGAAATGTTAGTGTCAGCCATCTACTCACAAGTCACTCTGCTGCGTAATAGTTGTCATAGTAAATGACTTGGCCAGATATCCAAGTCTGTAGCATTGGAAATCAATTAGGGGCATCCACCATTCCATCAATTCTCGGCCGAACGAGAATGGTGAGCTGTTCTTGGGTTTGTATCCGCGGACCTTTGGTTGATGTAATAAGAGTGGTAACACCGATGAGTTAGCAACACGTATGGTTTATAAGACAGGAGAAGTGGGAGTAAAATAGTTATATACATGTATCACCAAACCACCAGGAACACTTCACAGGTACGCAGCGTATCTCGCAAATTCTAAAAATGCCTATTTCTGGCTGTAGATCCAAGTATTGATAATCTAGTTCGTAAGGCGGCCGTGGCATTGATATTCGTAAGTCGCCTTTATTAACCCAAACCTCTGACTTATTTGGATATTTCCCTTATACGACTCGGTACTGTATTATCTTTATCTAACTTTTACTAAGCCGCCGAAATCGTATTCCACGTAGTTAATAACGGTAATCGTTGATCTCTAAGTGCTTGGGTTACACAGCTGGCAAAGCCTTAATAACTTCCTTGTCTTCGAAGTTGTCTATGTTAACAACCTTAACCAAGTCCTACAGATCATCTATAGCCAGATAACCTAGCTCATCCTGCTATTATATAATGCCTTCTACCAGCACCTCCATCTCCTCCTGCTCCCACTCCACGCCCTAAGCCATGTCATGTTAAGAACTATCTAATAACTCTTCTAGTTTACCAACGACAGTTTCGATGCGTTCTCTACTCTGAGACTCATTTTGTGGTGCTTTAATCGAGCGAGGTATGCCTTCTAATAATACCATTTGCTCCTCTTCCAAAGCCAAACCCAGTTCTTTCTCCAATTCAGCCATATTCTCCTTAGTCCATCCATTATCGCCGCTGGAAGGCTTGGGGAGGAAGTGGAGCGTAGACTCCACTGACGTGCTCTAAGTAACGTCGACATTTTGCTGGTTGATCTATGCTGAGGCGCGTTCAGAAGTTGTAGAGGTTTCATTCAAACTCGTATCCGGTTTAGTATGCCTAGCGTCAAAATTACCAAGAGCGCCTTTGGCCATACCCCCAGCATTTGACTCGTCGTTATTAAGAATTATTGAGTGATCTATATATAATTAGTAGACTGTTTGTTGCATGAAAAATTGCTAGTGCACCTACCCGGACAGCCCTTCTGGCGTTCGCCTAATTTTAAATTTGTTTTTATAATTTATTATAAAGAATATTAAGTTAAGTTATATATTTATATTAGTTTTATTTTACTTTTCAAAACTTTAGATAATCACGTGATTTCTTAATAAAACTTTAATAGAAAAATTTGCTAAGTAAATTCTAAAATTCTAAATTTTAAAAGTTTTCTTAAATTAAATATAATTGTTGGTATACTGACCTTCCGAATTGGCACGAATTTTTTTCACTTTGTACCTCCTTTATCAAACATCACATTTTCCAACTACAACGCTTGATCTCTAAGCCCAATCGATCAATCTATACAACCAACAGCAGCAGCTGCAAGGAAACACACAGACCTACGGCCACTTCCCAGGTTGAATTTCGAGCTACAGGTATGTGGAAATTTCATCAAAAGCGAATTGTGTAAGGTTTCAAAGGCAGAGTGATATAATATTCAAAGATATCAATTCTCATCAACTAGTCAAATCTTATATAAACTAATCTCTACCCTTCTCAAGGCTCTGCTTCCCCTCACTTTATATCGGAGGCCAGTCGAAGCCTTATCGAATAGAATGCGGGGTATTACAAAGCATTTATCTCACTTCAATGCCATGATTTACAACCTCTTCCTTTTACCCGAGCAGGTTGACCCCTGGGTCAGGTGACCTACCCAACGCTTTGTATAAGGCCCTGACAAATTGTTTCAACCTATAATTAATAACAAGAGCACTTGCTAATGGTGGCAATAAATTAAACAGTGATCACCCATCTTTCAAAGAGTTTAGAACTACTCTATATCTGCAGATCTCAAATAATGCCTTAAGAACCGATTCCATCTCTTAGCATGTGGAACAGCCTACTTCTACTGGAACTGGAATACAAGTTGAACGAAGAAATTCTAAATTTTATATTTTAAACTTTATTTATTAAATTTTTACTTCAAACTCTAGTAAAAAAACATCAAACTCCAGTTTAGAATCACGTAAATATACTAATTTTAAAAAACAAACTAATTATAATTCTAATATTTCTATTTATAATATTTCTTTATTATTAATATAAGTATATAATTATACTAGTTTTCCTTTATAATAAAAATTAAAAAGAACTTTAAATTTGTATATTTTAAAGCTTATATAATAGACTTTTTACTTCAAACTCTAATAAAAAAAACATCAAACTCTAGGCACTTTTATTTTTTCTAAGTAGAATTACTACTATTTTCTTTATTAGTAGTTTTAGTTTATTTAATTAGAACTTTATAATAACAAATATAAATTTTTTGGACAAAGCTTTAAAAAATAAAGAAATATTAGTAAAATCTTTAAAATATTAATAATATATAAATAAAAAAGTCACGTGTTTGATATCAAACTCCAGTTTTATATCAAACTCCAGGATATAAGTTGTTAGGGTTAGGGGCCTTAGGGTTAAACACCCCTTAGGGTTAATAATTTAAAAGCTAATAACTTTTGCTAGACTAGGCCTAAAGTAGTAATTTCTGGGTCAAAAGTTAGCCCTTGGCGTCTAGTTTCTATATATAAGCTTTTTATAGGGGGGTGCTATACTAAAAATAGAGACTTCCATAGTATATTAGTCAAACTTGGAAGGCTCCTAGTAAATTTACTTGGAAGTCTGAGAGACTTCCAAGTTTTCTACGTATAGGACGAGCGAGAGGTCGTCAAGTCTGCTTCGCAAGCAGCTATCAATGCAGCAATCGCGAAAGGTGCCGACCCAGAAGATCTCAGGATCGTAGAAATTGAGAAGATGGCTCTGCAATCTGTGACGAATAAAGCAACTCGTATCAAGGTAAAAGCAATTGGGAAGTTGCGAGCACCCAGAGGTGAAACTCCGAAGAATATAGTGGCAAGCTTTGACGAAGATGTCGAAGTCAATGGAGAGGAGGAGAAGAGCTCTGCAAACCCTGACAGTCACAAAACATTGACGAAGCCGTCTTTGGACGTCGATATCCCAGGCTATCGGCCTGATATTCGAAACGGAATCTGGTATGTATCTGAAGTCGACCTTGAATTTATCGCCTGTGGTACCGGTATATTGGGAACTGGTGGTGGCGGCCCTAGTTACCTAGCATATCTGGTTGCTCTGGGTGCTTTGAGGAAGGGTGGAAAGGAGAGCATGAGAATCGTGTCTCCAGAGTCATTGAAAGATGACAACCTGATATGCTTTGGTTCTTGGTATGGTGCACCAAGTGTCAGTGGAGAGAGGACATCTGCAGGTACAGAAATACCTGCAGCGATTGATGCACTCAACAAAATTTTGGGGGTTAAGGATTTCCAAGCTCTGCTTGCAGATGAGATTGGAGGCGGAAATGGGTAAGTTATATTCTGCGGAAGTGTTGCCTCGTGCTGACAAAGGAGACTGGCAACATTTCCCACAAGTGTGCATTATAACAGGCCGACCATAGATGGTGACATGATGGGAAGAGCATATCCATCCATGGAGCATGGTAAGGGGATATAACAAACTCTGTGCTTCGCTAACCTAATCAAGGTACACCATACGTATATGGGCACCCAATAGCTCCATGTGCGATGGCCGACGCGAAAGGAAATATATCAGTTACAATGGTATTTTGTGGCCGCCACCTTCATCAACGCTTTGGTTAACGTGAATAGCATGCGGAATCTAATGCTCGTCTAGAAAAAATGTTGAGAGCAACATGCATCGAGCTTGGATTAAAGACATCGATTGCCGCGTGCCCTCTCCGTGGATCGGTGATCAAAGAATTTGCCGTACCCAACACGGTATCCCAATGTTGGTACCTTGGACGAGCAATCCACATGGCACGGAAGTCAAAGACGAGTTTCGTCAAAGCTATTGCAAGTTTTATATTAATCCGTCAAATTAACCAATCGCTGACAATACAAGTTCGATGTAATGCCAGGTAGAGTCCTTTTCAGCGGCAAGATCGTAGATGTCAGAAGAGACGTTAGTAAAGGTGGCTACACAGTCGGCAGATGCCTCCTCGCGCCATTATCCGCGGATGAGATCTCGGCAGGTGATGTCTCTACGGAAATGAGACATCTCGCTATCCCGTTCCAGAATGAATTCTTGTATGCAGCATACACCGATGCCGAAGACAAACAGGAGACAGAAATAGTCTGCACAGTCCCAGATCTCATCTCAGTCCTGGGTGAAGATCGAGAAGCTGTTGGATCCCAGGAGCTGAGATATGGACTCAAGGTCACGGTGATAGGTATGCCGGGACACTCCTTGTGGACTGGAGACGAGAGGGGTCTGAAGGTGGGTGGGCCGGAGTACTTTGGTTTGGATATGGAGTGGAAGAGTATTGGCAAGTATGAGAAGCCGAGAAGTGTGCTCGACGAGTTCAGATAAGAATAGATCGCCTCATTCAAGGCCGATAGGAGCTTTTGCTCGTCGTCAAATTGCTGACCAAGCTCTTCTCCTATGCTGATCTGTCGGCTGGTGTGGGCATCTTTAATCAACTATTAATAGATTCTTAAAATATTAATAATATATAAATGAAAAAGTCACGTATTTAATATCAAACTCTAGTTTTATACCAAACTCCAGGATATAAGTTATTAGGATGTTTGGCACCACTTGACACGTTTGAATTGAATTCGGATTATAGGATTGATTTGAGAGATTGCTATTATCATTTTCAAATCATATCCTGCACATTTCCACTGGCCCGTCCCAAGTACTGAGGTCCGCCAACCAAGCCTCCTTTAAGTGCGCCAACGAATCCTCCAACCCTTGTAATATTACTGGAAGGAAATAAGTATACGGTCTGTGTGTAATCAATCTCGAACTTCCAATGTTTGTTAGCATTTGGATCAACCATTTCGAGCACGTATCCTGTGTGCTTTGACGGAGGCAAAGGCTTTCCGCTTGGGTCTGATGTCAAATGAACAGGTCCGTCGTATGCCGGGTCGAGGGAGCCGAATGTGCTGGTTGTCGATGCCTCTCGCTCTTGAGTACGGAATACCACCTCCTTTCCTTTCATAATCACGCTGGTGAAATACGTCTGCCCGTCGACTCTTGATGTATAAATCCAGGCCATTAGAGTATATGGGCCAGCAGTCGCTCTAAGCATGTTCCAAGTTAAGCTTAATTGGGCCCAATTAAAAGAATTCCAGTTGCGCTCTCTACCCCCGATACCCTTGATAGTGTATGGAGTCCCCTTGATGACCAGATTGACTTCGGTTGTCGCAACAGGCACCGTCTCAGCCCAGTAGATATAGGGTGCAAACAGGACATTTCCACGGCGATCAGGGTAGACAAGGCCATTCTGATAGACAGCAGGAGCCAATGAATCCAATGTGATTGTCCCTTTGATAGTAGCTGAGTCAATCTTAACAACCGTCTGCGAGTAGTCGTTGGATGACTCGAACCTCCAGTTTAGACCCGAGGTTTCATTATACCACGTCCCAATTGTCGAGTGTTTGCATATTTGAATTGTAGAGATGTCTGCGAATGCAGACTCCATATACCTGGTCCCGTTGGGCCAGACAATAGCGATGAAAGTGCGTTGAGCCAAGAGGTGTCCGGCGATGGTGCCGCGACTGAGCATGTAAGCCATCCCGGACTTCCCATCTGCGGACACCCCTTCAAATGACCACTCCTCTCCAGTGGTAAGGTTGAATCCATCCGTCATCGGAGAATCAAAGGGTAGTAGCGGATTTTCATTCATACGAATGGTGCCGTTAGTGTAGACCCCAGCATGTCGGGTGTCGGTAGTGCAGCCTAACTTAGCAAGACTCGTCGCAGTCATTGCCGACGCTAGCAAAATGGTGAGTAGAGACATTTCAGCTACAATTTGCAAGGAGTTGAGTGAAGTTGAAGTCAAATTATCTGTTGGTGGGAAGAGGAAGAGTGTCGATGTCCGTGAAGATGGATAACTCAAACAATGTAGAGGCATACAGCTTTTAAATAGTCACGAAGGCGAGCTTCCAGCTTCAAAGTAAGGCATTGCCTCCGCCGTCACATATTGGCAGACAGAGTTGTCGGGTCCTCGTAAACGTAAGTTACTTAGTTTGGATGGAATTGTGATCCCTTCTAGTTCCTAAAATTTAGTAGCAATGCTTTCTTTTAGGAAGCATATGAGATGTTCATTTTACTAGCCCCCCCCCTCTCCCTCCACCGTGATGATGATATCAAGATCTACTAATATTCTCTCCGGCTGCCTCAGAGTAAGCTAGCTTCCTCTAAACCCGTGAAGATTTCTACTAGGGAGTGCCAGGTACCACGTATATCTCTCAGACGGTGAAGTGAATATACGGAATCTCGCAACCCCGTCGCCTTTTTCGCGCTACGTTCGCATCGATCCCGTCTGATTGGCCTGCTACCATAGTAAAGGATTTTGAGACTCGCTTAGATTTGTATCCCTGAGTCATCCGTAACTTGGCAACAACCATGGGCGATCTAACTCGTTTGAGCCGGGGGTTGTTGAAGGATTCGGCCCCGAGGACTGTCCGCTTCTATGGCTATGGGTACGTATACACACCGCGTCCGTCTTTAATGCAGTGGTGTGCGATCGTTTAAATTGGAGGAGAGCTACGATTGCAAAGTATCCCCCTGTAGAACAAACCTCGTAAGTTTCCTTATTGGCACAAGCTATTTCATAGCGCCAAGAGAAATGGATAATTGATTGTCTGCTACGCCACCATGCATGTCGTTTACCAATCTGACCTTCGCCGGTTCTCTTACTCGTATCGTGATCTATATTAATCGTGAAGTACCGCATCCGAAGACAATCTACACTACAACCTCGATTCTTGGAAGATAGGGCAACGACATATATTCTCGCTCATGCTATACCGCTAACCAAATTTGCAAGGACTCCAAGCATGTCAGGATCAAAATTGACCAACGAGATAAGTGGCCATCCTGTCGCTAGAACCAGAGCATCCAAAGGAAGATCTCGGTCAGGTTGCCTAAGATGCAAGGAACGAAGAGTCAAGGTAAGTCAGTCAGTCCACATGGAGTTCGGGTGAAGACACTTGTATCTATACCAAAACAGCCACGTGTGTTCGTCAACTTGGGATGATTCAAATCACGCGGTCAGAAATCAGAATAAAGCTGATGGTAGTTAGTGTGACGAGTTGCGTCCTTGCTCCCGGTGTCAAGTCGGTCCAAATGTCTGTGTCTATCCCATCGTTGGGAAGCCAAGCTGGAATAGTCAAGTCACCACATTTCCATCGTCAATTGCTGCGGTCTTCAAACTCAACGATCAAGAGAACTCTGTTCGCTCTTCCGCCCAACCCCAAAAAGCATCTTCCATCTGGTCTTATAGTTCATCAACACATGATTATCGGATCTCACAGGTGCTGGCAGATGGTACTCCTGGTTTCGACACTCATGATGTCTTCCTCTTGGCACATTTCACGTCCACTACTAGTACAAATCTTATTGGCAGTCAATCCATTTGGGTTGGAGAAGTGTTGCAACTCGCCTTACAAGTAGGTATAGCCCCGATAAATCGGTTGAGAAGCTCGTCTAAACACTACCTAATAACGCTAACTAAATACCTCAGCATGATTTCGTGATGCATGCGCTACTCGGACTCTCCGCCCGACATCTCCAGGAGTCCCACCGCTATGCACATAGTCCCTCGCGTTATAACTATGAGCTTCTTGAAGCACACCACATGGACAATGCTCTTTCTAGCTTCAACAAGAAATTTCAGAGTAGCATTTCGGCAAATCAAGACGCAGCACTCGCAGCGTCATTTTTGCTCTGTTTCCACGCTTGCTCTACAGCTCATATGAATCCACGCACTGCTCCTTTACAGGATAGCTCGCTCACTTTTCTCCGTGGGATCCGGTCAATCGTTGCTAGCCATCATCGCGCTGCTCACAGTGGTGTCTTCAAGTGTTTAGTGACACCGCCTCTATTGACACGACGATCTTTTCCCCGAGTCGTACCATCTACAGGGCCTGGTGCACATTTTCTAAATCTCCTCAATGGTCTGCCTCGCCTTCCCAGCTTTCTCAAAAACAGAGAGGTATATGAAGAATGTATTGAGTCTCTCGCCCCATACCTCTCTCTAGCAGAGGAACAGGATGAGACAAGAAAAGAATCACTAGAGTTGTTTCTATGCTTCCTGGAATGGCAGGCGTTTTGTCCTGCTAAATTTGTTTCGCTGGTCAACACTCATGACCCGATCGCCTTAATCCTTTTGGCATATTTCTATGCTGCGGCTGGCTCTGGTTTATCTGAAGCAAAGAGCAGGTGGTGGTGGTGGCAGAATAAGCCGAGCTACATGGTGCAAGCAATTGATGAAAAGCTCGGTAGTGCTTGGACTATTTGGATGGAATGGCCAAGGGCGACCGTTCAGAAGTTGCGATGCAGAGCGTGAGCACCATCAGGCTATGAGCCCTCTGCAATGCATTGAAGGCAATGTTACTTGCTCTTTGTCACCGTATATAATATGGTAATAAAATTACAACTGAGTTTATCCGTGGGGGTTGAGCTTAAGAAGTTTGTTCAGCGTTTAAAAATCTATAAGCGTAAGTATAATGTTAATACCAGTATGATAGAAGATACTCGTGCCTTAGGCATGAGCTTATACTACTGTACTGCAGCCTCTCTTACTGTACCACAACCTCACACCAGACGCGGGCACATAAGCGAGCCTATCAGGTCGTACCAGTCATAGAGCCGTATGCGACGCATTGGCATCACTATTGCTTCGTAGTTAGCCAGGCTCTCTTGTTTACTTATAATACAAGCGTCTTTATACCTCGATCCCGTGTACTGATTTCGCTCACCCCTTCCTTGAATAGACCTTAATCCTATTGTGAAGGGGTTGAACCCCTCCACATGAGTGCCCTCGGGCCTTAGTCTTTCCGTTCCGGCGCGTGAGCGCATCATATATGCGGGCTTCGGCTCGGGTATACCATAGCATCTTCTTCTTCTTCTAATATTCCTACCCCTAGGTGCGCTGTTTGACCTGTTTACCGTGCACATAGACGGCACACATAATATTCCTTTATACTACTACAGAGCGCAACCCTACATTTTTACAGCTATTGCGTGTTTTATGGCGGCTATGAGGTATCTGATTGGTCCAGCAAACTCCTACAAGGAATTCTATAAGGTTTCAAAGGCAGAGTGATATAATATTCAAAGATATCAATTCTTATTAACTAGTCTAATTTTATATAAACTAATCTCTACCCTCCTGTAACGATCCTAGTATCCTAACTTATAGGGCTAAAGAGTTGTCAGGTTGGTATTATAAGAGAAGTAGTTAAATTAGAATTTAGGGGTCTTCAAATGGAATTAAAGTCATTACTAAGTAAATAATCTATATTACTAACTATAATATTTTAAGTATAAAGTTCCTATCTAATAAAAACTGATTACTTATATAGAACCCTTTTTGCCAAGGCGAGGTCCTGAGGTCCTGGGGTCCTCTTTCTCTCAAGATCCCAAGATTCTGGGGTTTATCACATGATTATATCTATCCCCTAGAACCGGGGTTAGGTTAGCTGTCTGATTTATAACTCTACATATCTTTCAAGTAAATTCTGGCTTTAGGCACTTAGGATACTAATCCTAGAACTAATTCTCTTCTAGAAGCGGGTTTCTTCTCGACGCTCTTCTTCTTGAAGCCACGTGCTCCTAGAACCCCAGGTCTTCGAGGAGCCCTTGGCGTCTAGAGCCAGGGTCGTGACATTAAACTTCAAACAGCATCGCCAACTATCAAGTGATCTACTAGGAATTGTTACACCTTGTACGAAAGTACTTCTACCTCAAGATATATTACGTACTAATATCTACTTATCGCAAGCAGGGAAAGAAAAGAAAGAGAGGTTTGCCACGGTTTTCGCTGTGCCTCCTGTCTGTAATAATACCATAATACACAGGGGTAGGGGCAGGGGCAGAGTTAGCGATCATTTTGGAGCTTCCAGATTGGGCCAAACACACTACACTAACTAACAAGCCCCGGTAAATGCAGTAAGCTATAAGTCTATGCGGCTCAAGCTATCAGGCACACTTTGCCACAATGACTCCCAAGACGCACATCAGGATCCCACGCAGCCATTGAACACTGGCAAGTCTTTCTTTTTCTTTCCTTTCCTTTATCAATTTTCTTTTAAACGGGCCAAGAATTTCATCGACGCTCAAATATCACATTCTGATGCGAGCAAGAATGTCGATGTCCCTTGCCCAAAAACCCCCCGTGTCAGGCTTCACTCTGGAGCATTCTCCTTTACAATGTGCGCCGGACGATTCCTGGGGACCGTTCACTAGCTGCCGGTTTGACTTCACCCTGCTATTTGAGCAATGTATCTTGTCCGGGATCCCATCAGCAATTTTGTTACTAGCAAGCTCAGTCCGGATATATCAGCTGCGCCGACAAGATCAAAAGATTGTCAAGAATCACCTAGGGCTTTACAAGCTGGTCCGTTTATGATCTGTCCTCGAAGAATGACTATCAACTGACATGACATTAGGTCCTTGCGATTACCCACGTCCTATTTCAATTGATACTGCTCATCTTTTGGGTCAGAAAAACCCTCATTACATAACATTGCGACAATTCCAGTAGCAGCAGTCAATCTCGCTGCTGCACTCGCGATTCTACCCTTGTCTTCCCTTGAGCATGCACGATCGGTGCGACCTGCTGCAGCGCTTGAAGTGTTTCTCATTTTGTCGTCACTGCTTGAGTTGCCTCAAGTCAGAACATTGTTCTTAATTGATTCCCCCTCTCCTCTTGCCGCGATACTTCTTGCGGATGTTTGCTTGAAGGTAGTTTTGCTGGCTCTGGAAGCCCGAAGGAAAACTTTATACTTGAGACTTCAATATCAGCCTTTGTCCCTTGAATCCCTAAGTGGTATCACCAATCGAAGTTTCCTCTGGTGGCTTAATGCGGTGTTTTCTACTCAATATGTTGGCTTCTTGGATCGATATCAGCTTGACCCCGTACTGGCAACGGAGAACGTGGGCCAAAAATTGCAGAATGCATGGGACCAGAGAGGTAAAGCCTAGTCCCTTCTAAATACCAAGTTACTGACAACAGAAAGCTCGCAGTAAAGGGCGTTTCCCACTTATCTGGACCATGTTTCGCGGTCTGGGTGGCTCATTCGCGCGTGTACTGTTCCCCCGATCAGCTCTCATTGCCTTCACATTCGCCCAGCCATTTCTCATTACAAGTGTTCTCCAACTGCTAAAGAAGCCCGAGGATGCAAACAGCCGCATGAAAGTCTATTGCTTGGTAGTTGCTACATTGATCATATACGTGGGAATAGCAGTACGTCAACTCCCTCCATCCGCAAGTAGCTACTGATCAAGCCAGCTATCTTCACTTCACAGCAACCATGCACTGAAGCGCTTCATTACAACATTCCGCGGTGCAACTGTGCACCTCATATACAATAAGACACTCCTTCTTAAAGATGGCACCTATGATGCGTCCTCGGCTGTTACTTTGATGGGCAGTGATGTGGATCGAATTGCATTTTGTCTCGAAGAGCTCAATGAATGCTGGTCCAGACTAATTGAAATAGGAATTGGCCTCCCTCTGCTCACCAAACAACTGGGGTGGGTGTCAGTAACTCCTCTGGTTGTAGTTGGCCGTAAGTCATCCTCCAAATGCCGAAAGCAATACTGAACCTTCACAGTCTCAACAATTGGAAGCTCCGTCGTCGCGAACTTCATCGGTAAGAGCCAGAAGATATGGTCTGATGCTACTCAGCGTCGTATCAAAGTCACCAACTCGATGTTAAAGGAGATGAAAAGCGTTAAAATGACAGGACTGACTGATATACTGGGAGATATCGTCCAAAAGGAGAGAGTGGAAGAGACGAAAAAGATGGAAAGCTGGGCATGGATCATGGTCTGGCTAAATGTTGTTGGTGAGTGAACAACCCCCCTCTCGAGCTCATGACTGATTCTTCAAGCAAATATTCCTAATATGCTTGCTCCTGCTGCTACCTTTGGAATTTACGCGATACAAGCAGCGATTCGTGGTACCGAACCGTTGGATACAGTACAAGCGTTTACCAGTCTCGCCCTAATCAGTTTGGTTTCCCATCCAGCTTCACGACTTCTTTCCGCCATTCCAAATACTGCCGCAAGCATTGGGTGTTTCGATAGAATCCAAGAATTTCTGCTTGCAGAGTCCCACGGCGAAAGCAGACAGATTGCGGCCGAGGGATATTCGTCTTCCAATGTGCCATTACTAATGCCCCGGTCACAGGCTCTCACGCCCACCTCTATTTCAGGTACAACGATCCGAATGAAAGAAAGTCGAGCAATAATCTTCCAAAAAGCGACCATCAGACCATCGAAGACAGCAGACTTTGTCCTCAAGGATGTGGATCTATCGATAGAGAAAGGACAGCTCGCCATAATCTCGGGCGCGGTTGGAGTGGGGAAAACCACACTGCTGAAGGCTATTCTTGGAGATGTTGAATGCACTGCTGGAACCATCACTATTGCTGATAAGAACATCGCCTACTGCAGTCAATCACCATGGCTCATCAATGGCTCGATCAAGCAAGCAATATGTGGCTTCGAGAAAGAGGAGATCGATGAAGCATGGTATCAGACTGCCTTGACAGCATGTGACCTGAAGTATGATATCTCGAAGCTTCCAGCCGGTGATCATACCATTATTGGAAGTCAGGGAGTTGCTCTCTCCGGTGGCCAAAAACAGCGCATCGCCATCGCTCGGGCCATCTATGTGAAATCAAAAATCATGGTCCTAGATGACGTGCTCAGTTCTCTGGATAACCAAACAGAATCGACCGTTGTGACAAAGCTGTTTGGTCGAGAGCGTGGTTTAGGAATAGGTTTGCTGCGGGAGTCTGGATGCACTATCGTTCTTGTCACTCATTCGAGTAAGCTTTCCCCTTGGTACTCGTTATTTGTATATCTGATCTCGTCTTTAGCTCAGTTATTGCCCCTTGCGGATCAAATCATCTTGGTAGATAATGATGGAGTAATTCAAAGTAAAAGACTAGAAGATGTTGGTCGACGTGGGCTTGATTTCAGCAAGTTCTCTGATTTCGGCGACGGAAAACATTCAACGATTCAAGAAAAAGAAGATCTAAAGCTAGAGCCAGACGATTCCCAAGCGGAAGCCGAGGTCGAAGCCCGAGATCTCAAACGGCGGACCGGAGATTTGGCAGTGTATAAGTACTACCTCTAGTCGATTGGATCCAGAAACCTCATCGTATTTGTCCTGTTTGTTGTGTTGAATGTTTTCTCCAGCAGCTTTAGTCGTAAGTACTTGCCCATCCTTTCTCTGTTGAAGAAACACTGATGTCGGTATAGAGCTCTGGCTGAAATGGTGGACTGACATCGATGGGCGCCAAATCGCGTTATACGCTAGCGTCTATCTCCTTCTTGCAATTGCTTATTTAGTCGGCATGGGAGGATATGCTTGGTATATCACCGCTGAACTCATTGTTGTAGTCAACTGACGTTATGTTCAGGGCAATGGCAGTAGTCATTGGTCCATCTACTGGTCGGAAGCTTCATCGCGTCTTGCTTGAAACAGTTTTGAGGTTCAACCCTAGCTCCGTATCAATATTCTCATGCTGACCACCTCAGGGCACCACAATCATTCTTCGTCGCTACTGATCTTGGAATCATTCTGAACAGATTCACGCAGGACATGTCTTTGATCGAAGGCCAGCTAGCATACGGAGTCTTGGCGACAGTATCGAGTGAGTGATCCGTGTGTCTTCCTATTTGTGATTCTGACGTCTCTACATAGACCTATTTTCAACGCTGGCAGAAGCAGTATTCATATCAATAGGTTCTCCCTTTGTATTCATTGCCTTGCCGCCTCTATTCTTCGTGCTGTACCAACTTCAAAAAGTATATCTTCGAACGTCACGTCAGCTGAGGCATCTAGAGCTGGAGAGTCGAAGTCCTGTGTACTCGCATTTTCTTGAGACTCTCGATGGTCTCTGTACCATCCGGGCATTTGGCTGGGAGAGAGAATCTCGAGCGTTATTTACCGAACGAGTTGATGATTCGCAGAAGCCGTACTACCTGATGTTCTGTATCCAGAACTGGCTGAGCTTGGTTCTCGACTTGATCGCTGCTGGAATGGCCGTCACGGTCGTCACGTTGGCTTTGAATTTACGGCAGTGGACGAGCCCAGGCTTACTTGGAGTGGCGATGAATAATGTTCTGTGTCAGTCCCACATTCCTCCATTGCCAAATACACTACTAACTTATACTCACAGCTTTTAACCTCAGTCTGTCCGCTTTCCTCTCTGGATGGACTGTGCTGGAGACTTCTTTAGGAGCAATTGCTAGATTAAAAGATTTTGAGGCTGAGACGGAAGTTGAAGATAAGCCTTGTGAGAACATTACGCCACCCGAGCACTGGCCATCGCGCGGCCTGCTTGAGATTGAGGCAGTAACTGTCGAGTATAAGTAAGCGGCCGATATTTGATAAATGACATTCTTGCTAACTCAAGGTAGTGACTCCATCGGAGCTCTCCAGAACATCAGTCTGAAAGTCTCCCCTGGTCAGCGAGTTAGCATTTGTGGGCGAACCGGCAGGTAAGTGGCCCTATAATAAACTTTGACAGCCATTTTTTCTGATCAAAGACTCCTTCCTCAGCGGAAAAAGCACCCTCCTATCCACGCTACTCAGACTCCAAGACCTCACAACCGGAAGAATCAAACTCGACTCTCTTGACCTCTCTCTGCTCCGGCGCTCTGCAATCCGACAACTGATAACATCCATTCCCCAAGACCCACACCAGATCATGGGCACTCTGCGCTTTAATACCGATCCCTTCGGTCTCTGCACCGACACCCAAATCATCTCCGCACTCACAAAAGTCGATCTCTGGTCCTTACTCGGCGAACGAGGCGGCCTCGATGCTGAACTGCTCTCTGATACGCTTTCAAAAGGCCAACTCCAATTATTGGCACTCGCGAGGACGCTTCTGAGAAAAAGTAAACTGGTGCTGATGGATGAGGCGACAAGTAATATTGATTCCGAGACGGCAAGAAAGATTGATGGGATATTGAAGGAGGAATTTCGGGACAGTACGATTTTGACGGTTGCGCATAGACGGGAGACAATTTTGAATGCGGAAATTGTGGTTGTGATCGAGCTGGGATGAGCGTTCGAGGTTGAGGGTTTTGTTGGAGGATAAGACCGGAATGGGAGCAATTATATAGAGATAGAGATGTGTAAGAGTAAGATAAGGGATTCAATACGCTATAAAAAGAAAGATATCTTAAATTTTTCATTTTTTTCTAGATATACAGGTCGGCCAATGCCATTCAATCTCTCTTTTTCGACATCTCTCCACTCCCCAGCAATGTCATTCCGTTTACTCGTGTTGAAATGATCGTGATCCATATACTCCATCACGGCATCCTAAAAGGTAGATAGTTAGCTTTGTCGTCCTTGTCCCTTCCCCACACTCCCCGCATCTGAACTTACCCAGCTTTTACACAAATGCGGCACCTCCCACCCATTCACCGTCTTGGATCCCGACCTCGGCCACTCTAGACTCATATCCGCCGCACACTGCAAAGATTGTCTCAGATAATCGAAGCAATGATTCGCATGTGAGCTATGGATGTGAGCTTGAGCAAATTGTTTTATTGACGCCTAGATCAGACTCAAATTGTTAATAACTTCCCGCACTCTTACAGCAATAAGAGGCAGTGGAACAATAATACGGAAGAGTATTAACTCACCAAGTCACCTTGTTCAAAAGCGCGATTCAACAACTCCCAATAATTCCCTCTCAACATGCCGAGACAATAGATCTGATGGACTAGATAATTGACCTTCTTAATACAAAATAATTGCATGGTTCTTTCGAATTCCCCTTATCGTTATTCTAAAGCATTCAGGATCCTTGGTGTCGTATCCTGGTTCAAGAGTCTAAGGTAACGTTCTACACATATTCAGTCAGCCCAACCCACCCTCAAACAGTTTAACAACTTACCACCAGCCAACCACCTTGTTCCCACAGTTTTCAAGAACTCTCTCAGGATCCTCAATTGTCTCAGCCCCTCGGTAACACCAATACCCGTCAAAATTCTCTCCGTTATAATCGCAGCTGCTTTGTACACCGAAAAGGGGACAAATGGTGAGAGGAGGTTAAAGTCAATAGATCGAGTGCCTAATGTGAAGGGCTCAACTGTATTCGTTATGGCAGCGAGTGTGTGGATAAGAGATGCCATGGCGAGTGTATTGCAGCTCTCGCTTGGAGGCAGTTTGCTTCCGTTTTCGAATGCTAGGAGAAGCGCTCTTGTCTCTATCGTCAGATGTGTCCAAATCAAGCCTAGGTTTGTGTAGACGAAGCTCACATATTGCAAAGACCAAATTCACCGGAATACAGGGGTATCCCGTGCCCAACCTCCTTATTGATGATCGTCTGGAGACTAAGTACCGTTTGAATGGTTAAGATTATCTCGTCGATATTGAATGCATGCTCTGTCATTGGACTGTTGAGCGTGGTATGCACCTGATCGAGGAGAGATGAGGCTTCGAAGAGGCGAGAAAAGTGGCAGACTGGACATGGTGGGTCTTGATTGTTCCTGTGAGTTGGGCATAACAACACCCGCTTGAGGGGATCGTGGAGGAGATGGGATCTTGACCGTGTAAGAGAGGGGTGTGACCCAGACTCTATGGCGATGAATCTAGAAGCGGCTATAAGCAAAAACATCGATCTGGAAGTCTAGAAATCTATCGCTGAGATATACCTGTCGAGGATCAGTATCCCACCCCAAGTCAACAGCGTCTCGTCACCCTTCGCACCACCATCCAAGTCTTTGGAGGGCGCAAAGCCACCTTCGGGGTGAACCTGGAGTGCATCTACAGCTCTGGCCGTTGTTCCAATTGAAATGTAAGCTGCTGGATAAAGCCCATGTGCTACTTCAAAAAGCGTAACCAAAATTCTCGATTGCACAATTAGGAGTGAGTTCATTCCAAGTCCCTCCGTTGCTGACAAGCTGCTCTTGATATAGAGATACAGGGATTTCAAGTCATCGTGTGACTCTTCAGCTTCTAGAGAAGAAGTTGGAGTGCTTGTGAGGAGTGTGATAGACAAGCAAAGAAACGCGACATCCAGGGGAACCTCTTCCCATGTCTGTGGGAGCTGAGTCCAAAGTCTAGGTAGGGAAATGAGGGGAAACCAAGGCTCAATTTCTCGGCAGTAAGCTGGGACTGTGGTCTCTGGTGTTGTGGTGCCAAATTTTTCGATGATGGAAGCTTTCAGGTGGCTTGGGGTTAAGTTCGTTGAGCCGTATAAAACGCCTGGCATAGGAGACGGTGAGGGAGTTGAACCTGAGCCTCCTGGGGACGACATCTGATGGAGGCCATACTTGCAAATTTGATGAAGTCTATACATGCATGAGTCAGGAATCTCGTCCCGTGGAAATAGTAAAAAGAAATCTAGTTTGTACCTTGTGCATAGTCCGCAGTCCGGAAGAGCCCTGTCACACCGCCGTTTCTGGGTACTGCATCGTGTGCAGGCCTTTTTGGCGATCAAGGTACGTCGTTCGCGGTTCATTCTTCTGGTAACTGAATCGTTGCGAGATGTTAATGGGAGGAAGCGCGGGGACTGGCGGGGCCTTGAGGGTTCAAGAAATCTAAGAAATGTAGTTAGAGCGGGCTTTGCGGCCTGCAGGTGCGGGCGTGCGGGGTGGGGAGTGCGGAGTGGGGATGCTGCCTTGCAACACCAAGCGAGAAGGGATGAGTAGGCACTCTGGCTTGGCCGGAGCTGGAATTCCATAAAGAAACGGCGATTTCTCACCTGGAAAAATGTATCTGGATCAGTACTCAATTCATTTTCCAGCAGTTTTACATATATTGATATAATATTTGGAGATCATCTCCCACAGCTCTACAATGGCCGAAATAAAATCAATTGCAATTGCTGGAGTAAGACCTCGCAAGTATATGATAGGATACAAACTGGATACAAACTGAAATCTTCACCAGGCTTCTGGAACATTGGGGCCTCATGTCCTCAAAGCACTTGTCGATGCAAACTTCGAGGTCATGGTTCTCACACGCTCCAAGAAGCCAGGAGCATACGATGATAGCGTCAAAGTTGTCGAAGTAGACTTTACATCTGTAAAGTCCTTGACTGCTGCACTTAAATGCGTCGATGTACTCGTTTCAACAGTTGCGGCTGCTGCCATTCCCGTAGGTATTCGAAAATAAGGATTCTTCCTGTTCCAGCAGGTGTCATTCTTTCGCACGAAAACAACACCCCATTTCCTGGCTGGCATTCTTCGTCTCGATAGATTGCTGACTCAATCGTTACTTCCAGAGTCAGACTATCCTCATAGACGCCGCAGTCGCTGCTGGAGTGAAGCGATTCATCCCCTCAGAATTCGGCAGCGTTCCCATAACCCCCAAAGTCGCAGCCTTTCCATTGTATTCATCCATGTTCCAGATCAAGAAGCATCTGGAAGAACACGCCAAAACGGAGAACTTGACTTGGACTGTCCTTGTATGTGGCGCCTTCCTGGAGCTTCTGCTCGGGAGCCCCATGTTGCTAGATTTTCCTAATCATAAGGCTGAATTAATCGACGGGGGTAACAACCGGATCAGTTCCACTTCCCTGCCAAACATCGGGAAAGCCATCGTTGGAATCTTGAACAACTTTGAAACTACCAAGAACAAGATCGTGAAAGTTTCAGAGGTGATATTGACACAGAACCAGCTGTTGAGCATTGCGGGAGAGCTACGGCCGGACATCAATTGGGAGATCAGTAACATCAAGGCAAGTGAGGTGCTGCAAGAGGGTCTGGATGGAGTCAGCGCTGGCGACTTAACAGCATTTTTGAAGATTGCGAAAGGGATTGCTGGTGCTGGTGATGTGTATGGCGCCGCTTATGACGAGACGGACAATGAGCTTCTTGGTGTCAAGACCTTGACAGTGGAGAACTTGAGGAGCATCGTCGCTGGGAAGCTCGCATAAAATGGCAGAGGCAAAGGACATTCTGGAGATAATTGTGTACAATGTGCCAGATATAAAAGGAAAAAAGACATCATTTCTGTTTAGAAAGAATTGAGGAGCGCACATGGCTCGTGCTCGTAAACATTTGACCTGCCGAGGTTCTTAGCGAGAGGGCTAGTAGGACCTTCAGCGTATTTGTAGTGTCTGAAGATGCAGTGTTGTCTTGAATCAGAGGCCGGGTACTTTTTGTCACACCAAATGCCTCAGAAATAAAGCCAATTGACGCCTTCAGACGTTTCTTCTGTAGCAAGTGTGCGCTCTCCTCCTGCTTCAGCCAGGTAGCCGTTTGTGTAATGGTAGAAAAGCCTGGAATTTCTTGTCTTACAAAGGATTAGTACGATCCTGCCTTTAATAATGCACGCTATTTCGCAGAACAGAACGCGCATGAACCAATTTCAGCTGCATCTCGCATTTACCACGTCATTGAAGACTCCCTACGTAAGAGCATACTTAGATCAAGAAGAAAGCAGAGGAACGTGCTTAGAATATATAACATGCATAGAGCAAACAATAAGGTCATGGTGTTAGAGGGAATAGAAGATGCGATTAGGCAGTACTGCAACGAGCAGTCGGAAATATGCCTTAGGGCCTCTATTGCTATTGTATACGCGTTAATCAGTTTCCTATAACAGGTAGGAATTAATCAAGGCGTTTCTAGCTCTTTTCTAACAAATATATAGAGCTAAAACCCTCCCCAAGAACCTCCTACTCATCGTTGGTTTACTAATTGGCTTTATAAGAATAAAACCCTTTACATAATCAAGACGAAACCTGTTGGGTTACTATACTATAGCAGCCGATTGCTACCCAATTCCCAAGGATAATTATTATTCTGCTACTTAATAAA
>Ga0247734_1000674_pt1 | contig 28496 bp, 30 predicted proteins | sample UWRJL103311B2_FD_180933 | JGI IMG/M metagenome (GOLD analysis project Ga0247734, IMG submission 180933) | Plant litter microbial communities from Arlington Agricultural Research Station in Wisconsin, United States - UWRJ-L103-311B-2 | ecosystem: Environmental > Terrestrial > Plant litter >...
CAAGAAACAAGATAGCCTTACCTTCGAACGTGTACCGGTGCCAGACAACATCGCATATCGAGCCCTGCAGTTGAAGATTGGACCCATCCCTACCACATTGTCCAGCGTACCCAACGTGCCTCATAGCACCGTTGCTCTGCTGCCATGCAGGAAGGATGCCGTGCCTGCCCCTGCAGACTCTACCATGGTTCCTGAGCTCAAGGACGAGTCCATTGACTTCACACCCACGCCAATTATTAAGGAGGAAGTCAAGCCAGACATCGATACCAAGGTTCACCCACCCAACTTCGTGCAGCCTCACCCCCCATACAATGTGTTTTCGGCAAAGATATTCAACTGCCGCGAGCTTACTCGAGCAGGTGCAGAGAAGAGAACATATCACTTTGACCTTGATGTCACCGATTACCCCGAGGAGATGGGTTTGGACTTCAAAGTAGGCGGGGCAATTGGGGTCATGGCACCTAATGAACCATCTGTGGTAGAGGAATTGATGGATTCACTTTCGATTCCTCGATTTCTGCGGGACCGCCCGGTCATGTTGAAGACAGAAAGCGGACGTTGGCCAACAGTCTGGGGTGAAGATCAACCACGGGAACTTATCACCACACGCCGTGACCTCTTAACGTGGTGTTCTGATATTCAATCTTATCCACCAACCAAGCCGCTCCTCCGCCTCCTTGCTGAACACGCAACTGATCCCAATGAAAAGAAGATTCTCCTTTACATGTGCTCTGCTGAGGGTCAAGGAGTATTCTGCGATTTCCGAACTGGTCCATACGTCACCATCAACCAACTTCTCCACGCCTTCCCATCATCCAAGCCACCGCTTGATCACCTCCTCTCTCAGTGCCAGCAACTCATGCCACGATTCTACTCCCTATCTAATGACCCACATGAGTCTTGTGTTCCTGCTCTTGGAGGCTGCACCCGACTTGTCGAGATCGCTGTGACTGTCCACGAGACACCACATTGGGCACACAATGGGCAGAGAACCGGTGTTGGAAGTGGCTTCTTCGAGCGTCAAGCCAGACTGTTCCTTGATGCGGAGAAGAAGGGAGAAACAATTGACTTACGTATTCCCATGTTTAAAGGCTTGATGGCAAACCCGCTGGCCAAAGAATTCGTTTCGGATGGACCCATGCTTCTGATTGGAGCCGGTGTTGGTGTAGCCCCTTTCCGAGGATTCGTGCAACGTCGCTTAAAGAACGCAAATTGCGCCAATAAGGTCTGGGTCTTGCAGGGGGTCCGCGATTCTTTACTCGATGAACTATACAGTGGAGAATGGGGTGTACACGAGGATGAGGTGAAGAAAGTTGTTCAGTCAAGAAAGAGTGATGGCAAGCAGAAGGGCAAATATGTTCAAGACGAGGTGTTGCATCAAGCGGACTTGGTATGGTTTGTCATCAACAGCTTAGATGGTCGAGTCTTTGTATGCGGCTCAAGCAAAGGAATGGGTGAAGGTGTAGAGGCAGCTCTTGTCAAGGTCGCTATGCAGAAGGGCAATCTTGGTCAGAAGGAAGCCGAGGAATTCTGGGAGTTGAAGAAAGAGGCTGGACAGTACACTGCTGAGACATGGTGAACGCTGGCTTTTTGGGAAATTGTATATGGAAACTCTTTGTCATATGTATATACGGGAACGTAGTGGCGTTTCTTGCAGGGCATTTTACTGGCGTTATAGATTGGAAGAGAAGATACTTTCCAGAAGGAAACAAAGCAAGCAATTGTGAATAAGGAGGGGAACTCTGTTAGTAGATAGATGGTGTCTTCCCGAAAATACCAAAGGGTAGTTAGTACCTCCGATAGTTAATACAATCAAAACTCATGATTATAAATCCCTTGTAATTTTGAATTCGTGCCTTGTCTTTTCCTTGTGGCTTTTGGTCTGGTCTTGTGTCTTGTCAGCACTTTTTAATATTTTGAAGCCCCAATACTTTCCACCTCATTTCATTCCTCCCAATGATCCCTCGCATATCCACCACAACCAAGTCGATAATTAATCACATATAAGAAGAAGAAACTAGATTTTCATTACTGTTGTTTGAGAATCTACGATAGAGCAGCAAAATTCGCCAAAATACAGAGCGAGCAGACAGACCCATGGAAATACCCCAGGAGCACTGATCTAGTTGTATATTCAAAAACGTCATGACGTGCTTCCCAACAATTCATTGATGCTGTTCTGCTGTAATTCTTAACATTGTATATGCACATGTTTCCCATAATCTATTGCATATGATTTCATAACCCTCTTACGCAATATGCTAACGCCATCCCAAACCCTCCCCCAACCCTTCATGCCATCATCACAATACTCCACGCCTCTAATCCGTCCTCGGATTTAGCCCCTCACCTTCCTCCACATGAATCTCCGCGACGTCGTCCTCTTCATCGCGGGCTGGAATGCTATAAACTTCTTCATTCGCCGCCAAATGAGGTGGTATATTGGGCAAGGATGCCATATATCGTGATATATTCTCGGCGTACGCACTGTCATCCATGTCAGGTACTGGCTCTGGTTCCTCGAAGTCCCCGTCAGCTGGTGTAGCATTGTTGAAATCATCGAGACGGCCTCGTCGTGAACTCGAACCTGCTGATGAATTATTTTCAACAACAGCACTTCCGACGTCACTTCTCTCGAAAACATCGTCAATATTGTTGGCATCAACTTCTGAACCCGCATCCGAAGCATACGCTCTCTTCTTATCCAGATCCAAGTTGGCCCAGTTCCAATTACCTAATATGGGAGTCGGCTTTTGTTGGTAATCCATGTCCACGCCTTCATCCTCTATACTTGCTTGGAGTGGCAGCCCCTCACTCATTTCAACATCACCTGATAGCAAAGGCGTATCGTCCAAGCCTTGGGCCCCATATGCAGGCAGCTCGTCGAGATCCTTCGGATTCACTGTCGTCATCTCGCCACTACCCAAACCAAGATTTGCGTGGGGACGGCGAGTTGCTCCTACTCCTGTCAAGGCGCTCGGCGATCCACGTAGGGAGGAGTTTGTGACGAGGCCCCGGCCTTCCCCCGACCCGGTTGCATCATCTTCGGAAGGTTCGGAAGTTTCTGAGGGTTCAGAGGATTTATCGAAAGCAGAGTATATTTGCTGAAATCTTGGGCCCCCCAGAGGAACCTCCGATCGTCGGCGGTAGAAGAGCAAGTAAGCACTGGAGGTGACAATTCGTGAAGTGTCTTTCAGCTTAGATACGGATGAATCTGATAGAGTTAGCAAATATCGGCATTTTGAGATCAAATATTTACCATTATACTCGTACCACTCATGGTCATAGAAATTCTTTGCAAATGCAGTATAATGTCCACCACCGAGTCCTCCCCAATGGTCATCGACTGCAAACAGATCGTAGACCTCTTGTTTTCCATCCTGAGCTTCGACAACTCGTGTTGAAAGATCAAGGCCATCGATCGGAAAGTCAACTAGGACATCGAGCTTATCTCGTCGGTACTGACTAGAGCTAAAGCGTTTGAGGTGCACTACAAGAATATCTGGCGTTCTCCACAACTCGAATTTTTTGGCTGCTCTACGGTGCTCCTTGCACCGAGGACAATACCAGGTATCTTGCTCCGAGAGAATTTCTTCTTTGCCGAATTCATCTAGACAATCATCGAGGGTAATACCGGTTTTCTTGCGATGAGTGCGAGCCTTTACTTTCGAGATTCGCTCCTCATCATGTAATAAGTCAAGTTGGTGGTATGTTGGCCGACCATACGAATTATCATCGGCATCATTGTTGCCGAACAGGTGTTCGTAAGCTTCTGCTACCCAGTCAACAACAATACCTTCGCCGAGGCGTACGAGAGGTCCGCTATCCGGAATCTCTCGTGCCTCCTCAACCTTGGGTGTTTGTTTCCGACGCTGCTGTCCCTTTTTTGAGTAAGTTTTAATAGATTTGCCCCGTTTTCTGTGACCTACTCTGACACTGGACCCAGCAGGACGAACAGGAAGAACCTGTGATCAGTTAGGATGCGTTCGAGAGAAAAAGTAGCTCACCGCCATGGTAGGTAGGGGACGGAGAAAAATGGGCAAAATGGCAAATGTTAGACTTACAACAGGGGTAGGACCAGAGAGTTCGTCCTCATCGCTTGACTCATCGTTCATGCGGGTTGCACCTATTGCAGTGTTCTGCTGGTCTTCATCCTCGTCACTTTCCGATTCAGTTCTGTCAGTACTAGGAACCGATTCATCGTCAGGGATTTGAGGGGCTCTTGATGCTAAAGTAGGATATGCCTTATCTTCGTCGATATCAGTCCAACCAGTAGGTACTAAACTATTGCTACTTTTGAAGTACTTGAGCTGGAACATATTTTGATACTGAGGGTCCAAAAAGGACCCTGGCTCGAGATATTTTGGTCGACGCTGCTTGGCGAATGGGGAAGCAGGACTACGATAAGTGGATTAGTAAGTAATCAAAGCAACAGCTATACAACTTACAGAGGCTTGTCTCCTGATTTCCGTTTGGTCAGAACGTCATGGTCGACCTTATCATCATTGTTCGAATCCTTCATCGTAATATCCACTAGACCCTCTTCACCGTCCACTGAATTTGCAACTACTTTTCCTTCCCCGGAAGAATCAGAGCCGTTGGTAAGCACAATATCCGGGTCAACACTATCCTCGGCACTTTCATCAGCTACATCATCCCCATCAAAACTGTACGTGGTTAATGTTGCAGCTTTCTCAATGACCTTCCGCTTGATTCTATCTTCATCTCGTGCCTACACAAGATTAGCACAAACTATAGCTAGGTGGGGTATCCATAGTTACCTCTTCTGGTGTGAGCATGATGAAATGAGGAACAGGCGAAAGATTCCATTCCTTTCTCGTGCCGTATCTTGGTGGGGGATCAGTATTAGGATAGCGATAAAATACGGGAACGAGCATGTTCTCTGCTAGAGGATCCTCCCAACCCGGTATTTCTTCCTCCTCGGAATCGTTGTTATAAGAGAATTTCTGCTTCTTCTTTTTCACCAGCCTGGCTGGAGCTGGCCAGTTTGTGGGCTTTGCTTCGAGCTCAAAAACGTAAATGTTGTCCTGCGCACCGATCTCTTCCGAGGCTATTAATTTATCTCCAAATTGTTTGTAGAACTTGAATTTGAACTCCTCCGCAACGAACAATTGCTCAGCAGGAACGCCAACCTTTTGGCTAATGAATTCCTTCATCACTCGGATGCTCCCCTGCTTATCTATATCTACTATGATGTGAATTGGTTTGCTGTTCAAGGGCAGATACGTGATCTGCGAGGTCCAAGCGCTTTCAATAGGTAGCTGTAATGTCAAATTGTTGAAAGGGTCAAATGTGATGCTGATTTTGTCGCAGACGGGACAAACCACAGTTGATTTGTACATTCCAGTGAATAGATCAGCAATCACAGAATCATCGCGTTTCTTAGAAATGTCCCACACCGTCGCGGCCATTTGCCGAATTGCTTCTGGGTCGTTGACCATCTCATCTGTAGAATCCGGCTTTTCGATGTATGGCTTTTTCTTGACACGGCTCAAATCCTCCTGAAGTCCATCAAGAAGGAAGCCAAGGAATTCTTGGGAATCTTGCTGTCCATATCCTGAAAAAGATGGTGCATATCTGCCTATCGTATTCTTGAACTCACGTGGAACGACAGAAGGTGGCACACTATCTGCGTAAATTGAAGTTAATAGCTTGCCATAGGCCCGAGCGACATTGCCGTGGTTGCCAAGAGGATTGTCTTCATTGATCTCTTTGATGCTGGCGCCAGTCAGGAAATACTTTGTTAATTCTTCAACACTACGAACGCATTGTAGAGCTGAGTTCATATAGCACGTATTTCCCATGTTGCCGAGCCCGACGGTTCCAATAACACGGCCAGATCTTTGGGCTCCTGTTCGACCACGAGTCATGGGACCGCTAGATGGTGTTGGACTGTTACGGCCACTATTCGTCTGGCTGTTGGATATAGTGGTAGCACCACGTATAACAGCCTTGGAGTTCTTCTTCGGCACATAATTTGAGACGTAGTCGCTCCCAGAGATATGCTCATCCAAAGCTAAAGATTGACTCTCGCCAAGTCCAGTCATAGATAGATCGCTATGACCATTATAGTTCGAGTTGTTGGTTTGATCTACAGCGTCCACAAGCTGTCTACCAGTTCCTTTCTCGAGTGTCAGAAAAGTGGCCACATCTAAAAGAAGATCAGTCCACGAGTCTTGTGGCTCGCGAACGACTGGAAGAATGGTTGTAGAAGATGGAGAGTTGGGTCTGGATGGTGGAGGAGTTCCCATGTCCATAGATGTGGTAGCTGGCTCTTCAGCCGGTTGAAGCCTTGGTATTCCCCAGACTCGAACTTTTTGCGAGACGCCGATTCCCGACACCTTTTTCAATTTCCTCAAAAACTCCTGATAAGGTACCGAGCGACTTACCACCAAGACAGGTGCAGGAGGATTCTCCACTTTGAGTTTTTGGGAAAGATTGATGGTAGATCCTTCGGACCATAAACGATGGATGGTAAACACCAGAGGGTAATACTCAAACTGGATATTGGGGATCCCCATCTTGTCGAGGGCTGTATTGTGAGCTGTTCGAAGAAGAGGAATGGTGCCGGGCATAATGCCATACCATTCCAACACCATAGTCCACACATCCTTGGGGAATAGTTCAAAGGAATCTTGAGTTAAACCAGGCTTCAATATCGCAAAGTCCTTGCCGTCGCAATCCTTAATTACTTGTTCAATGATGTCCGAATTGTCAATTGGTCCAATCTCTCCTTCAGGCTCTACTTTACTCTTTGCTCTAGCATCTGATCCTCGCGAGATAACACGGTCCAGCCACCGCTTAGATACTAAATAGACCTGATCTCCTTCTTCGAGGGTGGTTTCGCTAGCTGCTGCCATTAAGCTTCTTACAGTAGTGATCTGGAAATCGATTGGGGGTATCTCTGTAGCACATCTTAGTATCACAAACTTTGAACGTAAAAAGAAGCTGGCCTACCGTTTTTCAGATGTACGCCTGAGGTGTCCTGAGTTAAACCTGTGCTGTCAGGGACGCCCTCATCCTGTGCATCGTTTAACATATCAACGGATGGTGCTCTCGTAGTCCGAACTGGAGACAAAGACACAACAGCATCCTCTGATTGATCAGACTGGGGTGCCGTAACCATCTCAACATCTTCCTTTTGGCTAGCTATTACTTCCTTATTTTGGCGACCGCCATCTAAATCCGATGCCCGACGCTTGAGCGGTGACGAAGACCGCTGTGGAAGATCCGCGGCTCCTCCCATAATAGCCCGATGTGCAAATGGAAGTAATGGGGACTGTCCTCTCCTGTCTTGGTCGTTCAGAGAAGCAGAGCTTTTTTGTTCAAGGCCGGTTGGTTCCCCACCCTCAATGGACAAGCCTGCGTATGCTGCACTTGGAGAGCTGGCCGCCGAGGAGGTGGTATTTTCTGCGGCACAGAGCGATGATGTGTTTTGTAGATTCGGAGGGAGGTGCTGGGGTGTATCTTCAGAGGGGAGGTCGAAACGCGGCAAATCGGTGGAAGATTGAGAGTTGCCGCCCTCGACAGAAGCCAGTGGGATGTCGTGGCTGTCGTCTGTGTTGCCTGCTGTGTATTGGGGAGAAAGCTTTCTTTTCTTTGTGGAAGACGTCGTGAATGTGAGCTGCCTGTGCAGCTCGAGGTGGGCGGAGGATACAATATGAGGGACTGCTAAGCAGGAAGATGGGCGGCCAGACAGAGGAGAAGAATTGTTTTTCTAGCGTGCAATGGGCAAGGCTGCGAGAGGGTGATGATGGGCAGTCTGCTGGAAAAGAGTATTCACAAGTGAGGGAGGAGGGGTCAAAGCATCGAGACGTTGAATGTTCCGGGGGTTGGAGGAGGAGGAGGAGGTGGTGGAGGTGGAGGGGAGGAGGGGTCGTCGTTGATTTTGAATTACTGCAATAGGATTGATTGCAGGTTTTACTACTAAGAGTCCGAAAGGTTGTATGTAGATTGGGGTTGCACTAAAATTCAGTAGGTAAGGTTAAGGTAAGGTTAAGGTAAGGTAATAAGGCATGTGTGGCAGGTACTGTAGGCAGTGCCGTGGCAAGCTGGTGCAAGCGAGGCTTGCCTGACAGGACAGGCGACAGGACTCTATTGTTACTGTTTGTTACTGTTACTGGACCGTATTGGCATAATGGAATGAAATGGCGTACCGAGTTGAATTAACTTGACTTGACTTGTTAATCATTTAACCTATTATTTTACAACTATATACACTCATTCACTCATTCACTCATTCATTCATTCATCCATCCATCCATTTACCTTGGTAAATTCAACATTCTATACACCAAGTGGATCAACGTGTGGGAGATATTTCAAACCTGTTGCCCCATATGCGGGTCAAAGGGTTTTTAGACATACATCTAGATATCTACTTGGGTCACAATTATGCCCGTGGCCCGTTGACTCCAGAGGATTTATTATTCTTGATGGATCTCCCCAACCTGGGTAGTAGGGCTGGATCGTGCTGCCATTCTTACTCTGGTGATTCTACCAGAGGAGCTCTTCACGCAATTGCTGCGCGTATTGTCATGTTATATATGATATGGTTGGTCTATTCCATTACGGTATCTCAATCTACACGTTCTCATGGTTTATTCATTGTGCTGTATAGACTCACACGTGTCTAGGTCAAGCATAATACCCGCGCCGTCATGGCCTCCTTGATTGACTTAGTCACTGGTTTTCAGTAAAGTCTCCTTAACTAAAAACCAAGTTCAAGCACAAGAGTTGCTTCGGCGGCCAAAAGGTCACTTTGATAACCAGCTTTATTTACCACGCAGTGGTGATAGTCAACGTTCTTGTGTTTGGCATTCCGCTCTGATCAATTTTTAGAGCTAGCAAAATAACCTTGTTTCTAGTAACCTGTACAAGTTCTATTTGTGCTGCCCAAAACCTAGTTGCGCAGAACAAAACGATATATATTTCTTTGCCCTTCGGCTGGAAAAAAGATATAGTATGCAAATCACGTGAACACCCAGCCCATATTGGAGGTTCTTGTCTTGGTCAGCATATTCACTTGCTTGCCCTTTCTTCGCCTTCCATCTTTCATCATTCGCCATTCAGCATTCCAGGAGCCAGAGCCTATGGTCCTGTCACCGGTAAGATGATGTAGGATCCTCACTTTTCCCTCGCCAGTTGATTAACTGGTGAGTGTCGGGCGCTACTCTCTCAAGCCGCGTCAACCAAACAAAAAGGTTACCGCAAACCTCCAGGCAACAAGAACCCACCCGCTTGAGTATTGCAGTTTGCACATCTAGCCTATGTTTTAAAATGCCAGAGATGTAGTTCTCATACTATGGCCGGAGTCTGGGGAAACAAGAAACCAGCCAGGGAAAAGGGCTTCGGGGCAATCCACAACAACAATCACGTCGGTAACCGCAAGAGGCTCTGGTAGTCACTCAACTCGCCTCAGGTGTAATGCATCTTTCCAGCTACAGTGGGATACTTGTCCACCAGCAGGGGCTCTGTTTGGTACAGTAAGATGGGGATAACATATACCACAGTCTGAAAACACCAACATCCTTTCCGACCTTATGGGGTCTGGGGTATTAAGGTTGCTGTTGCTGTTGCGCTTACTCTCGTAAAAGCGTGGCTGACGTGCACACCGCACACCGCCACAGCCCCAGGCCTGGGTACTGAGCCGTAATGCCTACGAAGCATGCATATGCTTCCAAGCCAAGCACCTACAGAATGTGGAAAGAAAAGCAAGGCCAATGTATAACGGGGATGGCTTTCACTCGCCGAATTCCCGAACAGTTATCCACCAGCTATCCACCAAGTAGAGTACATGTACGTCAGCATGTGCTGCAGCTCTAGATTATACTGCTTTCAACACACCGTGAGAGGCTGAGGTTAGCTAGCCGTTTGCCCTGTGAGTCAGGACGGGAGTCCTTAGTGCAGATTGCGCGCTGCCTATGTGGTTCCGTTGCCTAGTATAATAGGTGCAGGTATATATTACGGAGTCGGTACCTCTCTCTTCTGATATATATGATATTTCATTCAAGTTGCATCCTCAGCCTACCTTTTCTTCATCTCTTCTCATTATTTACACCTCCAACCTCCCTTGCCACTTCTTCCCTAGCATCTTCCACCTCACCATGAACCAAAGCTGCATTCACCACCAGCAGCGACCTAGCATCATGGATTCGCCCACTGACTATCCCGGCCAGTCCAGGGTCAACCCTCAGCTAATGATTATCGATGCTCTGGTTCCTGGCTTCTCCGTTTTCTCAACTGCCCTGAACAAGTATACGGGGGTCGATTTACAGCTTTACATCCCGGCGGTGATGATTCTTGGGCTTCTCATCTTTGCATGGGGCTATGTCCGAGATTGGGTTTGGGAATTCGTGTCTGAATACCTCATGTCTACTGCCGATGTTCGGATAGATGATGAAATGTATAATATGTTGATGTGTTGGATTGCCAAACAACAATTCGCTAAAAGATCACGACATTTTGTAGCAAACACCAACCTCAACTCAAGGATGTGGTGGTTGTTTCAAAGTGATGATGATGATGATGATTCAGATGAAGACAGCGATACGGATAGCCCGCGGTCAAGAATGAAGGGCAAGGCTGAGAAGAAGGTCCAGTTTACCCCCTCTTTTGGGACTCACTATTTTTGGTACAAGGGACGGCCGATGATCTTCCGAAGAGTTGAAGATACCAGACAGACTGGATATGGATCCGTTAGCGAGCGCGAAAATATCTCCATATCGAGCTTTGGCCGCAATACCGAGCTTCTCAAACAACTGCTCGATGAATGCCGCCTATCTTTCTCGAAGAATGATGAGAATCGCACTGTCATCTACCGAGGAGGGGTTAAGAGTGGAAATACCGAGCCTGAATGGACTCGATGCGTGGCTCGTGTGTCAAGACCATTCTCTACGGTTGTTCTTGATGAAGAAGTGAAAGAAAATCTGGTCAAGGACATGGACGAGTATCTTTCCCCTAAGTCTCGAAGATGGTAGTAAGTAAAATTCACAAAGTGGATTCTCCAGTGCCAGAGGTTCATGGCTTCGATACTCTTAGAAAATGTCTTTGGGGAAACACTCAGACATCATTTGGGAGCATCTTCCTATTGAAAAACATTTCCCCCAAAAGACTATAAAAGAATCAAACTAACTTCGAGGATTGCTGCCCGTAGTTCAAATCGCGGTATTCCATATCGCAGAGGCTACTTACTCTACGGACCACCTGGAACTGGGAAATCAAGGTATGATTTATTAATTTCTAAGAAGGATTAATCACTGAGAGATCAGCATTCGTTAACATATCGCTATAGTTTGAGTTTCGCAATTGCCGGATACTTTCACCTCAAAATCTACATAGTTTCATTGAATTCCATGGCAATGAACGAGGAGACCCTGGGCACTCTTTTTGCAGCACTTCCCAAACAGTGTGTTGTTCTCCTAGAGGACATAGACACCGCAGGATTAACCCATACACGGGAAAAACCACCAGTCCCCGTTCAACTTCCAAGCGGAACATCCGTTCCCGATGCTCCCCAAAATACTAGCAGCAATATTACTACAGAAATTACTCCTTCGGGCCGCATATCATTGTCTGCTCTTCTAAATATTATTGACGGTGTTGCCGCCACTGAAGGTCGGATTCTGATTATGACTACCAACCATCTGGATAAGCTGGACAATGCGCTTATCCGGCCTGGACGTGTGGACTTGGTAGTGAAGTTCGATCTTGCAAATTCTCAGATGATTGCTTCAATTTTCCGCAGCATTTTTGCTACTCTAGAAGCCGATGACCCGAAGCCGAAATCAAAATCTCCCAAACGCTTTCCTAAACACAGAAAGCCTTCCTCCGAGATTACCAAAGAAGAGATTGCAAAAGCTTTGAATGAGAAAGAGGCACAGGCTAAAGTAGAAGAAGAGCGAGTTGCAGAGGAGTCGCGGATACACTCCTTGGGTGAGAAGATTGCTACATTGATTCCCAGCTTAACATTTAGCCCAGCAGAGATTCAGGGGTATTTTCTAAAGTGGAAGAGGCAACCTGAATTGGCTGTCGAAAACGCAGTTGAATGGGTCGAGAATACAATCACGGAAAAGAAAAAGAAGGAGATTGAGGAAAGAGAGCGATTGGAGAAAGAGGCCCTTGAAAAGAAGACCGAGAAGGAGGAAAAAGAGAAGACCGAGAAGGAGGAAAAAGAGAAATCCGAGAAGAGTGAGAAGGAGACAGCCGAGTCTCAGGACTCGAAGGAAAAGTAGTGAGAAAGCGGATGCTAATGTAGAGACTCCCAAGCTCTCCGAAATGGATTAGATCATAACGATTGTAGGAAATAGATACCATTATAGTCGCCTAGATTGCGATAGATTTTCCATAGCCACTTTTAGAAAACCCTACATTTATAGCAATACACACCACTTCTCCTTGATAAATGGGAAACTTTAGACTGTTTTTTCGTAAATCGTCATTATGTTCTAATACTAAAGCGTTATATTGCTCCTTCCCACAGGCTGCATTGATATTTAGATGGTATCCGGGTTTGAAGAGGAGGAATTTCCAGACAGTCATACCATATCGCACTCCAAATTAAGTTGCGCTTACGCTCTTGTAATACTCAGGATCTGATACCTAAAAGAAGTCGCTTTCACAGTTAAACGGCCAAATTAAGATCACCCATTCCTCAACGCGTAAACTTTCATCAACCACACTAATAGCTCCATTACCATCAACATTGCATGACATCATCTACTCCCCCTTCACACCGTGATATCGTCACACGGGAGTTTACATACGGCACGTGGCTACTTAGATATCATATCATATCAGAAGTGTGGTCTCCTGGCTTGTTGCGCATCGCGATCTTATCCATAGTTCAAAGCGCCTGTTAAATAAGCAGGCTAAATGCACTTCCACTCAAGTCCCTTGACGGCCATGTTTTTTGTCGCACAATTCACGTGGGCATGGTATGGACTGAATCCAATGACTTTGAGGGAGTTAGTGGGCAAGGAAAAAGAATGGACAGAGCTGGAGATTCAGGTAGGTGTTGAAGTCACGTGCACATAGTGTTATGGCTTGAGATGAGAGTACAGTGCTTTGGGGGGGTCGCACAATGGGGGGTCATGAAATAGTGACAGTTCAAGGAGACTTTTGTATAGACAAATATCTGACAACTCGTACTTGTGATGCTACCTTGTCTCCAGTCTACATCATTTAGGTTAGTTGATGTTGGCGAAGGGGAGCTGAAATCGTTTAGTTTTTTCTACGGATGAGCTAAAACTCTATGGGGAAGTTGAGATAGAACGTTTTGTAGGCTGTACACTGCATCTTCACTTGAGCTTGATCCCAGACACCAGGATCAAGCTCGCTTACGGAAAGGGGTAAAAGTGGAGATCGATTTTTGTATCAATGACTCACACTTCAAAATTTGATTGAAAATACTCTGAAAAGGAATTACAACTCAAGTTACCTTAATAGGTACTTTCACATTCGTGAGTTTGTTGGGATTCAACAAGACTTATGCTCGAATACTAAGAACTTTTTCTATGATTACCTAACTCATCGTTACGTCAACTTAGAGCACAGAATTGAGAATTTGGGCGGGCAGCCGACATGCTACAAGTGTCGAAGTATAGTACTTGTGTTTGAGGGCTACTGAAACAATTAAAGAGGATTGAATTCTTTAAGATTCGCATGGCACTAGCTAGCTACTTGGGCCTTTATTCCATAATGTTAAGCGATAGTGAGGATTAAGCGGACGGCCACACAGCATTATAATTAACACGTACGATGGAGATTTGAAAGTCAGGTTCACATCGAAATGATACATGAAGTTATTAAATTGCTTGATAAGTCAGGGGGATATCCTTGATATAGTTTGTAGAGCTGAAATCGGTCCTATACACTAATAAAGTGGACACATGCTCCTCTGTGGACGCGTACCTACCTACACAGCACTACAAGTCTTTCTGTAGCCACTTTTGTTGAGTATATATTACTATCTACATTTCATTCTATGCGAACGCGGAAATCGGAGCTTCAGCTCAGACTGCGAACCTTTTATTCTCTCGAATCAATCGTCTGGCATCTAGATTGTAGACGTTTGGTCTTGACCGTTATTAAATAAGTTAGTATAGTATCCTTTAATGTGTAATGTTAGATGCGAATCTACCTTCCACACACTGCTTGTTATGTGTTATCCATAAGTGAATATACACTTCGTCACAACTGCCAAGCTAGCCTTAGCTTATATTCTCTTAATTTTGCAAACCTTGTGCCTTAATCCGTTTAAGAAAATTCAAATATTTGTTCAAGAGAAATGCTTTTGCAAACACAAACCCACGTCGATGCTATGAAGAGACCTTGTATATCTTAAATGATAGCCATAATTTAAGCCTTCTCTTTGGTTGTTTCAAAGTGTCTCAGAGAGTGGCTGTGCTTATAGCCTCAATACTGCGGCGTATCTGTAATTCCGTAGCGATGGTCCCTAAGCTAACATGTTGTGTAATGACTTTCGCGCAAGCATTTACTGTGGAGCTTTCTGCTTGTATGTATTTATTGGAGTCCTCAATTCGTGACTAATTGTTCTGGGTAAAAGACGTATTCAGAGTCAGGTGCAGTAGGAACGGCTGTCGCAGGTATATGTAGTTTCCACTGAAGTTTGTATTTACCCCTCTTGTTTGGTAGAGATTACCTTGCACATATTATGACTTGTATATATAGTAGAATGTTTCATTGTTGATCACAAACCTCTCTACCTTCTTGAGTATAAGAATTGATATGTAACCATCCTTCTAACTTTCAGATTCCGTTTCCAGCCTCTCGAATCACGAACTTCATTCGGACAGAAACATGGTCCTAATATTCTATTTCGGTCTGAGCATGTTTTTGCTCATTGAGAGTATTCTAGCTCATGGAAAGATATATTCTTTTTCTGCTGATGGTGTTAAGTGAGTCCATGGCCCAGCTACCAGTACAAACACTTTCACAAAGTCCAACTAACGCCGAGAAACAGTTATATTGGGCTGCTTAACAACGATAAACTCCCGAGTGCAGCCTGGACAAACACAAACGGCGCCAATTTTATTGGATTCCAAGACGGTGTTCCTTCAGCTCCTACGGCTCCTGTTGCATGGAGTTTACAAACAGACGATGTAAGTTCCTAAAGATCTCGGTTTCTCAAAGTCACAGGTCGTACTACAGCGTCCATCTCATTTTGTAGCTGCTATTGAATGCAAAGTTGGAAAGACACCTGACTCCAGTCTAAAACGAATTGTTTAGGCAAAATGTTAACCCCAGACCTGTAATAGGCAATCTGTGGCAAGGCCGCGCACCCCGGCCACTTCTCGGCAGTTGTCAGCGCAGGAGGCTACATTACTTTTGATTGGACTGTGTGGCCCAAAAATCATTTTGGTCCAATCATGACTTACATGGCAAATTGTCATGGCCCATGTGAGATGGTGGAGAAAACATCCTTAGAATGGTTTAAAATCCAGGAACTGGGTTTGGTGAACAAGACGTTGAAAGGAATAACAGGGTATAGATCCGGTACCTGGGCGACCCCAGATTTACTCGATGCAAACGTTGGGCCTGATGGAAGCGTTACTTGGAAAGTCAATATTCGTAGGTTTTACTCTAACCCAACTCGTTACTTTGACTTTCGGTATCTAATATAGGAAACTCTCACTAGCACCTACATTAGCACCTGGAAACTACGTTGTAAGACACGAGACAGTTGCATTGCATTTTGCTACGATGGGAGAGATCCAATATTACCCATTTTGTTTCAACTTCAATGTTACCGGTTCTGGGACTGTCAGTCCAGTAGGTCTTATTCACTCCAAACTCTACAGCCAGAATGATCCAGGCTTTAATTACGACGTATTTGCCGATCCATTGGCCGATTACATCATCCCTGGCCCTCGGCCAGCCATCTTTTAGATTTTTACGTCTATAGGAATGGGCACTCTCTTCTATGTCATGAAACATTATAGTATGGCGGGGGAAAAAACTAGACACTCGACTACGGGTAACCATATAGGTTAGAATCTAGTAAACATAAAGGAATAGCAGAGCCATCTATGTTCAATTCTCTCTGTTTTGTAAATGATTTTGTAAACATCTTTGCACAGGCTAGTGGCAGCTCTATACTATCTAAGTAGAAAATTAACAAATAAAATCAGCACCCAAGCTTCCTCTCATAAAAGTGGTACTAAACTATGCAACGAGGCAACTACTAGGTAAGAGACTGATTAACAAAACCGAAACACAATATAGCAAAGGAAAATGTTGGTATATTCTGACCTCGAGGCGGGTGCACGTGACCCGACTCAAGTGGCAGAATCACCCAAAGCGGTTCATCGCCTTGGAAACCATATCAACATCACCTTATGTAGAATTTACAATAATATACATTGATCCCACTGAATATAACTAGCACTTATGTGACCATATCATATAATGGTGCCTTATATTTGAAGTGATCTAATATTAATTAATTTTGCAATTTAGATCAAGACTTATAAAAAAGCTTATATAAAAACCTTCAAAAATAACCCCTTTAACCCTTCTAAGACTCTTGAACCCCATTACCACTTTATAGCCTTTAAACTTTATTACCATCTACAGCCCTTAGACCCTATTATATAATAAGGAAAGCGCCTTACTTATAACTTCTTTATTAAGAATAATTATAATTATCCTTTAAACCTTCTAAAACTATTATAGAATATATACTTTATAAAATACCAAAAACACTTATATAAAAATATGCTAATTGATAGTTAAAATTAATATATAAACTAACTTTTATTTCAAACTTTCTCTTTATTCTTTAAATAATTATTAATACTTTATTTTATAAAGTCTAGCTCTTATGCATTTCAATATAGGAGGAGTGTATATATATAGAGTATATAGTTATATAAATTGCCTTTAAAACTTATTATTAACTTTATTAAAACCGCCTTATAAACTGCTATATAAATCACTTCTAAAAATAAGCTAGAGAAAAATAAAGATTTTAATATTAATAATAAAACTATTATTAGAGTTAATAATAAAATTATCCTTAATAAAGAAACCGCTTTTAATAAAAAGATTATTTATAAAACCGCCCTTAATAAGAAAATTATTTTTAAAAGTGTCTTTAATAAAAAAACTATCTTAGAATTATCCTTAAACCTTATATAACTTATTATAATAGCTTTATAACAAGTATAATATCCAAGTCTTGGCATAGTATTTTTATTACTATTTTTATAGAATAACAATAATAATAATCTTGATAAAAGTATAGTATCAGGGGATATATTTATTAAAAATGTTAATTTATATATTAAGGATTATCTAAAAGAGTATATTAGAAAGAAAAATTAGGGCCAGAATTTGCAAGAGTTATTTTAATAAGACTTTGGCAAATATAGAAGTATCTTTCCTAATATTACTCTTTAGAATAAGCAGAAGTTTATTAAACATCTTTAATATTTAGACATGTTAAGATAGGGGTTAGCAACCTTACCGAGCTGCATGTGGCTGAGTGCCATGCTCCAGCCACACAAACTTAGTAAGAGCATGGTAGCCTGAGGCACCAAGCTCTCAGCGTAATATCTAGAGCTTATGGAGAACTTATACTAAGTTCTCCTCTCTAGTCAATATAACACGGTTGATTCCTCTCTACACGCTGCGCCTATATATCATTTCTAATAAGACATATATATATCTTCAATTAGCAAAGGCAGAATATATAAGAATATATTAATAAAGATTCTTAATTAGGATTCTTATTATTATTGGGATAATAAGGAAATAGATAAGTTAATTTGGATTTTAAATTTCTGTTTTAATAATATACTTTTAATAGTACTAAAGGAGAAAGTATAATATTGACTTATAAAATATTAAGCTTTTAAATTGAATATTAATATATTTAAAAAGTATATTGATACAAGTATAGTTAAAGATTATACTATTCTTAGGCAATTTACATATATACCTTTGTAATAGGCAGCTCTAATTACACCTCTTATAATTCTTTATATTTAATTATTTGTTTAAGAAGGGATTAATTATTAACCCTAAGAGTAAGTTTTGGACCTGTTTATATAATAAGAATAATCTATAAATCTATTCATATATCTAAAAGCAGCTTATATAGTGATATAAGCCTCTGCATAAGCTTTATAAAACTATAGTAAGAAAATAGCAAAGGTAATGAAAATAATTATAAACAAGTTAAAATATAATAGTATTAGAAAGGAAGAATACCTAAATTACAAATTGCTAATATTTTGAAGTATTTGTAATTAAATTAATTTACCTTAAAAGTAGTTTCGAAAAGCCTTTCTAGCGTTGTTAAAGGGTCTAGCTCTTAATTAATACTATAGTATAAACCTTATTAAACAAATACTAGAAGAAGCCTATAAATACTTTAGGAATTTTTTTAAAGATAAAAGATTTTATTATAGAAACCTTAATAAGTAAAATACAATTATACTTATAATAATAATTGCTAAGAATATAAAAAAAACAACTACCGAATGCCTCCAACTTCTTATTATCAAGTTGCGCAAGATTTAATATAGCCTTAGTAAGAATCTTTAAAGTAATAAATTCTTTTATAATAAATTGATAATAGCTTATTAGAGAATATTTGTCTGCCGATTTATAACTTGCAATTCTCCTGCAAATATTAGCAGTTTTATTAATAAGCTTCAATTATTAATTATATTATACAAGAAGGAGCAGGCTTATAAGCTAACATAAAGCTTTATTATAAGTTAAAATAAGCCTTAAACTTTCTTTATAAATTGTTAATATTATTATTATTACAAATTTAGAAGATATAGAGCAAATACTTGTGGATTTAATAATGATAGATATAATTAATAATATTAAGGATATTATTTCATTTACAAGAAGGAAGATTGTTAATTGTATAACTATCCTTTTAAAGAGTGAAAAAAAGAGTAGAAACGCTTTAGGGAGCGATTTGAAATTAGGAATTAAAGCCAATATAATATAAGAAGCCTTTATTATAATAAGCATTTTAGTGAAACAATTTATTAATATATTACTAATTATAAAAGTAATGATAAGGATTCTGATAAAAACTTTAATAAAGCCTTTTAAGCCTTTACTATTAATAATAATTATAAGCTTAATTTAGCTTCTAATAATATAGATTCTAATTATATTTAAAGCTTCTTGAGCCATATTATAAAAGAAGGAGCTTTGTTAGTAATTAAAGAATTAGCTAATAGGGCCATAATTTATTAAATTACAAATATCAATTTTACAATTTTAAAAGATTCACTTTTTGATAAGTTATATAATACAATTATAAAAGGTATTGCAAATTGCAATTCTATTATTTTAAAGGATTTACTTTTTAATGAGTTATACGCTCTAATTGCTAAAGGAGCTTATAATTCAAATATATTATTAAAATATACCTCGGCTCAATTCTATAGTATTCTAATTAATATAGGGGCTACAAAACATTCTATAGTTAGATATAGTCAATTTTAGGCCCTATAATATATTAATATTAAAGCTTATATTAATAAGTCTATTAAGGGAATAATTATAATATAATTTAATATTAGATTTATAGCTTTTATTGGCTTAATTATAATTTATATATTTATAAGCTAAATACAATTTTACATTATTAATATTAATACTCCTTTCTTGCTTAATTTTAAAAATATAAATAAATTAAAAGTTTACTTTAATAACCTTAAGAATAAGCTTGTTATATTAAGTGGTAATATACCAGTTATATAATAATTTGGTCACCCCTTTCTGCTTTGGAATTCATCTTTATATATATTTCTTATAGATTCTTTTAATTATAATTTTTATTATTTGATTAATATAGAATTATAATAATTATATTAACAATTTAGACATTTATTAATAGAGAAGCTTAAGAAGATATTGATTAAATCTGGCTATAATATTAATAAAGCTACTTTTAAATATCTTACTTAATATTATATATATTGCTAGAAGTATAATAAATCGCTAGAGAGATTTCGATTTATATTTTAGAATAATATTAACTTTAATTATTATATTATTATTAATATTATATATATTAATAAAAGCCCTTTATTTTATATTGTTGATTAGGCAACTTAATTTTAAGCTAGTAGATAATTGTAGAATATTAGTGCAAAATATATCTGGGATATATTATATATATGCTAAATTAATATTTACTTAGGCTTTTCTAATTTTATTATAATAAATGTAGGCAAGAACTTTATTAATAAAAAGTTCAAATAAAATATAGATATATTAAATATTAGGATCAAAATTATACTAGTTAAAGCTCACAATTCCATTGGACTAGTTAAGCGCTACTATAATTCTTTATAATATATTTATAAAATTATTATGACTAAGATTTGTAATATTAATTGTAATATAGCTTTATAAATGGCCTTTAAAGCATTTAATAATTTTATAGAATCTAATGGCCTTATATTTACCCTGCTTATATTTGGAGCTTACCCTCAAATAGTAGATTTAAATGTTCTATTACTAATTGTTATATAACATTCAATTGCCCTTTGCAAAGCCATGAAGAAAATTAAAAAGTTAAGAGCTAAATGTCAAATTTCTAACACCCTCAATTCTTATAATAGACTTTATATTAATACAATTCACAATTTGCCTATTAATTCTCCTATACTTGTTTAGAGAGAAGGCAATATAGGCAAAAGCGATTATTAGTTAGAATTTTATACTTTAATTATAATTAAAGGAGAATCTTGTATAATTAACTTATCTTATAATCCTATTACTTTCCGCTCTATATTTATTAAGCTATATTATATAGGTGATATAAAAGAAGCCACTAATAATAGGAAGGAAGAAGAGTTAGAAGAAGAGGCTTAAAGAGAAGAAGAAAATAAATACCCATCTCTTCAAATTTCTATAAAAGCTTCTAAGTGTTGAGATAAACCTTCTAATAATAAAAACAAGTTAAAGTAATTATCTGATCTTATAATTTACCTATAGAGTAATATTAGCTCATTTAAGGAGTTACGCTAGAAGAAAGTAGTTAGATTAATCAAGAAGGGAGTATTTAAAGTTATTAATGCTAATATAATACTAGGCAATATTTGAATCTTTAAGTTGAGATTTATTAATAAGATTAAAAATAAGGGAATTGAAAAAGCTTTCAAAAAGTCTCACTTTATTATATAAGCTTATAATAACTTTAAGAAGGATATTATATTAATATAATTATTTATAATTTAATAAGTTAGCCAATATTTAATTCTCTATATTATAGCCATATATTAAAGCAAGAATACTCAATTATACTTGCGTAATATTTCTTAAGCTTATATATAATCTTTAATAAGATTGAATCGCAATTTCTTTATTATAGCTCTAGAAGAACTTATAAGCCAATTAAGCATATCAAAGAATACGATTTTAAAGGTTATAAAGCCTTTATACAAAATCCCTAAGGCAGGAAATCACTAATTTAAAACTTATTATTCTTATCATCTTTAAAAGCTTAATATAAGTCAATTAATATATAACCCTTGCTTATTATATAGAAATGAGCCCCTAGATATAGTTAGACTTCAAATTAATAATACCTTATTTCTTAGAAACCCTGGATTTGCGAGTTTGGAGCAAACTAGTTTTAAAAAGGCTTAGTTTTTAACTAAAGATTGCGATCAGTTAACTGTTAGTTAATCAATCAAATTTAATAAAAGTCTTATTTAACTTAAAGATAATGCAATTACTCTTAGTCAAAAGCGTTAATATAAGAATTTGACCCTTATATCAAAGGAGCCTATTGCAATTACAAGCTTTAGAAGTATGGTTTATAAAGGCCTTAGTATAAAGAAGCAGTATATTACTTAATATGCAAAAGGTGCTTATATTATATTAATATTACAGCCAGAGGCTTCTTTCAATTTATTATTTACTGCTTAAGTAATTGATTCTAACAAGAATAACATTAAGGCTCTTAACAAGCGATTATAATAACAAGTGGAAAATCTAATAAAAGGCTTGAAGTTTATTAAGCTAAATCGCAATATTCTAAAGCTGCTAGTATTTATAAATTTGTCATTTATAAATAATAAGAATCTTTTATCTTAGATTAGATATATACTTATATTAGCCAATAAGAAAAATCAAGCCAATATTATTTATTAGTTATTAATTAAGTATAAGAGAATTATAAGAAGTGTATTGGCTTTAGAATTCTACACTTTAGTTTATGGATATAATATTAGAGCTTTAATCAAGACCACTATTAACAAAATCTTATAATTTAACTTACTAATTATACTTTGCACTAATTCAAAGTTATTATACAATTGCTTAGTTAAGCTAGGTATAATATAGGAGAAATGTTTAATAATTAATATACTGAGCCTTTATTAATCGTACAAGTATTATAAAATTACAGAAGTAAAGTAGATTAGTGAAGAAATTAACCCTGCTAACGCCTTTATCAAAAATAAAGCTTCTACAACTTTTAAACAACTTATTGATATAAATACAATTAATTTATAGATTGTTAAATAAGTTAAAAGAGCTAATAAAGCTTTTATAGGTTAGAAAGCCTAAAGGGTTGTGTTTATAAGGGAGAATTAGAGAATTGGAGAATTAGGGAATTGGGAGGATTAGTAATCTGGCGCTAGGCCGGATTAGGAAGTAGAGGTTAATTCTGGAGATCTGATTTTTATTGCATTTTTGACATTTTTGAGCCACTTCTAAAAAGGCTCCAATGTTGGTATATTCTGACCTCGAGGCGGGTGCACGTGACCCGACTCGAGTGGCAGAATCACCCAAAGCGGTTCACCGCCTTGGAAACCATATCAACACCACCTTACATAGAACTTATAATAATACACATCGATCCCACTGAATACAACTAGCACTTACGTGACCATATCACGTAGTGGTGCCCCGTATTCGAAGTGATCCGACAGAAAAGGATATAAGCAAGTGAAGGAAGTTGGGTAGTCCAGTCTGGGCTTAACTTCTACTTAGATATAAAAGGAGCTTTATCATGAATTGGCCAAGATGAATTAATTATCTTAAATTAATTAATAATAAGGTATGGCATATATCATCATCTCTCGCAAATCTAATGGAGAACCTCCACCTGTTCACCAGAAATGCCTTCCTTCTCTAGCCTAGCCTGCTCTACTTCCACGTCCAAATCACTCTTTCTTTTCGGTGTCGTACCTGGAACGAACCAACTAGTGCTAGAAAACAATGCATTCATCTCCTCAAGTGGCAACAACTTAGTCTCAGGCATGAAGGCCCAGAAAAAGATAGCGTTGGTGAAGTTACAAACAACAAACAAGATAAAGAACCTCCAACTAATATTTTGAATGGCAGGCGCGGTAATCTGTCCTATCATGGTATTGAAAGCAAATGAAGTCATAACACCAATCGAAATACCCTTCGAGCGAGTCTTGGTATCGAAGACTTCGGCGGGAATGATCCATGATAACGAGCCGCAGGTGAAGGAGAAGGAAACTTGATAGACCCAATTGGTCACGATGAACAGCCAACCGAGGGAATTTTGAACGGATAAGGATTTGTTTGGGAAACTGGCGATTGTTGCAGTTACAATGATGAAGCAAAGGCAATTGATACAGTTACCAGCAATCAATGGCCAGCGACGACCGAGCTTATCGGTGAAAAGGACAGTACACAGTTGGGCCACGACCGAGAGCACATTGCTGATGGCTTGATATTTCAAACTGTCGGTTGTGCCGATGTTGATCGTTTTGTAAATATCAGGGGTGAAGTATTGGATAGCTGAAACACCGGTCATTTGTACCGAAGCCTGGAGAGCCGTTACCAGGAACAGTCGGCGGAAGCTAGAGCGATCAGTGAACAGATCTCGATAGCCTTTCGCCGCTGCTTCATGCTCATGAGTGATAGCCGATTGGATTTGTAAGAATTCGGCCTGGACCCAGGGGTCGTTTTCGTTCCCATTGGCATGCAGCTTTGCGAGTGTTTTAAGGCCTTCTTGCTCTTTGCCATGGTCGATAAGCCATCGAGGCGATTCTGGAAAGAGAAGGATCATGAGAGCAAGGATTGCAGCGGGGATAATTTGAAGACCGAGAGGGATGCGCCACTGTTGGCTCGTGGTATAGTGTAGATTGGTACCATAAATAGTCCATGCTGTAAGGAATTAGGCTTGAAAATGTAAATAGCTGTTAGGCATAACTTACTCGCGACTACAGCTCCAATACCGAGCATCAGCTGTTGTAACCCCGTAACTCTACCTCGAATCGAAGGATGGGCAATTTCGGCCTGATACATCGGCACGATCATGACGAGGATACCAACACCTACACCACCAATTGCTCGACCAGAGTAGAAGAAAGACAGGTTTTGCCCTGCCGTTTGTAAGGCACCACCAAGGCAAAATATGAGAGCACCGATCATGATAGCGATTCTACGACCAAACCAATCACCCATAGGACCAGCAGCTGCTGCACCGAAGAATCCACCGCCAGTGAAGAGGGATACAACTGCACCACTATATTAGGGTCAGCGGGGGCATAAAATCATTAAGCCTCTACGTACACTTGATTTGCATTTGGGTTGAATGCAGACTTGAAAGAATCCGAGGCCACACTGCCACCGATGACACCGAGATCATAACTGCTCAAATGTTAGGTCTATGCTGTTGCTCTCTGCTGCTCTACAAATCATACCCATAATTAAAAGATCCCAGAGAGGCGAAGACACCGACCAGAAACTGGCAGCATGGTTAGCATTGAAAAGGGTGCAGCTTTCCTAGCTCTCTTACCTGGTAAGTCTTGGGAGCAATCATCATAGCAGACGTACAGTGTCTTACTGCGAGAGCTTGGAGATGCTGAAAATATTCAAACAGAGAAATGTAGCAACCAACAAACCGAATGATGGTAGGAAAAAGTCTGGGGATGACGGGGATTCTGGGGAATCTATGGAGTATATATATATTTTACCGAGGCTAGCATGGATAGCTTACTAGTTGTCGAGACAATCGGACACTACACGCTACTACCAAGCTGCCTGGTAAGCACGAGGTTGGGCTTGTACCCTGTACTGTATGTACATGCGGTGGTGGTACCAATATCGGACGAGAAAGTATTTTGAAAGGGTCAAGCCAAGGCCATGGACATGGACATGGAATGGGAATTGTTTGTTCGGCGGATCCCAGTCCACTCATTCGTTACAGAAGAAGCCCGAAATGAGAGGTTATCACGGAGCTGGGAAGCTTGCGAGGTTTGCTCGGTTTGCTAGGGCCTATTGATACTTTCCAACTAAGTTATCCAAGCGCTCCAATCAGCGTGGAGATTGAGGCTGCGGGTTACAGTAACAAAAGCAGTGCTAGTTCCGCTAGGGCTGCTAGGGCTGCTCGTGCCTTTCTCCATACTGCATCCCCATATGTACCCCGCACGTGGCAATGACAGCCAGTGTTAAGCGAGCGAGACGGTCATATGTCAAGATGCGATACTCTTCACAAAGCACTTCATGATATACCTATGCACCTAGGTATTTATCGCTAACTAGCGTATCGAATTGTTATCGTTAAGCCTAGTCCTGATAACCCAGCGTACTTCTAGACCAGTCTTTGTGGATACTGGTAGGATTAGATTCCAAAGTACGAAGTACCATTACCGAATAAGTGAGTGTGCTTCATGCCTCTATTTAAAATACCATTGTTTTCAGTCCTAAATAACCATCCTCGTATTGCAAGAGCTATGGTGGCCTAGTAGCCTTCATGTTGAAAATCTTTTGGATATGCATTGCACCTATTGTATTTCCCCGCAACGAACAATACCATCCATTATACCTGCTCACATCAATTGCACATGGTCGATTACCAAAATACTGGAGAAGATATTCGCGGCCACTTTCCTGTCACATACTGGGAAGCAAAGCTATGTTTGCCAGATCCAAATTCTATCCTTTTGCTTCCAGTAGACGGTAGTGTAACGACTGCTTTCGAGTTTGGGGGGGGGATCACCAATTCCATCGTGAAGATGTCACTCGATGCACTCCGCCTACAACTCACCATTCCATACGGCCCATCAAATGTAACTTCCGTATGGTATAACTTTCCACCAGGCTCCGGCCTGACAATCACCGTCTTCCATCCATCTACCGAACTGATCCAACCAACGGTGCCAGCAACCAGTCTACCACACTCCCTAGAGCGTAACGATTGAAGCTCGTCATTGAACCCAAATTCACCTTTGAGCTCGATAGCATACTGTTCCAGCGCTCCCATATTGTTGTCGCGCCTATCGTCACCGGATATAGCCAGCTAGGACAGTGCTGCTCAAGAAGCATACGACAGGCTAAATTAGCATGCCCGGTTGCCATAGCATGACATACAATCGGTATTCCAGCAAATCCTGTGGCAATATGAAATTTATGATTTCGCGCAAGTTTAGCAATGCTTTTGGCTACCACTGAAAGCATATTTGCGGGATCCAAGTTAAATGGAATGGTTGGTGATACTGTTGTTTAGGTGTTATTTACCAAGAGGCCGTACAGTGTGATGTATTTGTCCTGGAAGGCTCTCTCAGCCTCGATGTATCAAAGACATAACGTGCTGACTCGCTATGAATTCCAATTGCGGCGCAAACACTTGAAAATGTTGCCGCAATATGCACCAGGTAGGTATCGGCCACAAGTACACCATCGGTACGACCATCTCCAGGTCCGTCCCTCTAGAGGGGCGCTTGGCTGAGCCAGTCACCAAGTTGCCAGAGACCTGGGTCCCATAGTCCGTCAGTATCTTGAGAAATGGCTTTATCAATGTAGATTTTCATGCTAGAATATTGGCGACGAAGGATTTCAGCGTCTAAAGAGCAGCAATAAGATCCCATGGTGTTAATTTACGACATCATGCCTCAATAGAAGGTTAGTACCGTTTGCCTGCTCTATCAAGAGACTAGAAAGCTCTTGATTCAAGACTTAAAGCCATGCGATAACATGAGTGTGATGTGGAAATAAGTGGGTACTGCCAAGACTTTCCAGCCTCATATTTTTGTATATATATATCACGTAGATTCCCTTCAGGAGAAATCAAGCAACTTAACCAGTATCATTGTGTATACCTTCTAACATGCGATAAGAGGACAACAAAACCATGCTTACCAAACTGCATGTGGTCGTATAGGATCAAGGTCCGGCAGAACGTCTGGTACCACTAAGCCTGCAACCCCCTCATCATTCACAAGTTGTTCAGCCATCACATCCTCCAACCATCCTGCTAACAGTCCTACTGAGTTATAGAGAAAATTCGCTGAAGGTGTAAAGATCTGGACATCTCCTGTCCACCCCAGCCGCTCATCCTGCTACGGACAATCTGTTGGAATAGAAAAGAAGTTGACACGCATGCTCCATACGGTGTTTTCATGTAGCTTATTGACAAGAGCATCGGACCAAGAGAACCAACCTCGTCGCTGCATATCGCTGTGGAAAACCAATGCAATGAAATCCTTTTTCGAGGGCACTCCTGGCCAGTAGTTCACCTCAACATAGCGGAAGCCGTGGAAAGTGAATTTGGGCTTCCAGGACTCCAGTGTAGTTTTTGAGTAGATGATTATGTCAGTACATTCTGCTTCACGAAAAGGGCGGGTTGAGATTTCTCCGTCCTCGGGAACCTTTATGTAAACCAAAGGGATCTCGTGACCGAATGATGCTTAAAGTGATCGTATCTAGACAACACCAACAAGGTTTTGTCCGAAATCAATAATGATCTTTCCAGTTGCGCTAGTGATAATATCATTTGGCTCAATCATTTGCGTAATTCTAACCGGAGGGGTGTCTGGGGCGACAAGATTTGCTGAAGGGAACGACAGACTCTTTACGCCAACTCAAAAGCTAGATTCGTAATTCAAAGTACTCCAAACTGCTATCTCCTCCCAAGTATCATGTCCTTCTCCATCATAAAACTCGCTACTTACAATCGCGCTTGCGAGTGATTGCCACGTATCATAGCTTTCAACAACTACCATATCTCCGGTACTATATGTAATCTCGAGCTGAGCCAGAAGTCCCAAACCATTACCATAGTTAAAGTTTTTCCCTCCTCCCCACACTAACCGGCCCGCGTACCATCCCTTAGCCACCTCAGCGGCGACAACATTCTCTCCTCTGCGGATTTCTGCTAGTTTAGTCAATGATGATAGCTTGTCAGCCAGGCGCAAGAATATGGTTGCCCACGCGCATTCCATTGATATACGGCACGTAAACTCCAAATGCTGTAAGGTAAAGACAGGCCTTCACAACCTCATCCTCTGCTCTTGCATCAAACTGCTTGCGAAAACGTATTGGCCGCAGTCCGCCTTTCTTTGTCAGAATACAGTTTACCGAAGTAATTGGCATTGCAGCTCAGTCTTCTTTTCTCAGCAATGACGCCTCGACATTTGATCAGGGCGACCATTTCGTTGCCGTGCTGTTTGGATCGTATGCCCGGATTCGAACTCTGCCACAGAACGAGA
>Ga0247734_1000675_pt1 | contig 28484 bp, 30 predicted proteins | sample UWRJL103311B2_FD_180933 | JGI IMG/M metagenome (GOLD analysis project Ga0247734, IMG submission 180933) | Plant litter microbial communities from Arlington Agricultural Research Station in Wisconsin, United States - UWRJ-L103-311B-2 | ecosystem: Environmental > Terrestrial > Plant litter >...
GTCTATTCTATCAAAGATCGAGAAGATGGGAAAGCATTGAGTCTGCTATGCCCGACCAAGAAGATACTTCGAAGATCGGATTCTTTGAATTTGAGTACCTTGACAATAGCAAGTATTCCTCCCTCAACGTGCTGGTGGGGGTTAATGGTTTAGGACATTGCAGCTCCGTTCGATGGAGTCATTTCGGTGGAAACTACACATTGGTTAGGTGCTCTCAATCCCGGTCCACATTTCGATTTATATCCAGAGGGGAAGCCAGAGACGAGTGATGTTGAAATCACAAGGAGCAGCAAGTCTTCCACTTTGCAGTCAGGATCGGTTTCTGCCACCGTCAAAACGACAGACCATGACTTTGATATTCGATTCCATGCCACTGATGGCTCGAAAGAACTCACATCGCTGCTCAAGCGCAGTGTCGGATTGGCATATAGCCCCGCAACCAGCAATCCCATGCAGACTGCTGATATGACGAATCTCCAACACTATATATTCACACAGACGACGCTCTCTGTTGGCGAATCAGTTCATGGATTGGGAGAAAGATTCGGTGCCTTCAATAAGGTGGGACAGGCCGTTACACTCTGGAATGCAGATGGAGGAACTTCCAGCGATCAGGCTTACAAGAATGTCCCGCTCTGGATTAGTTCTAGGGGCTATGGTATTTTCATCGATACACCAGACAAAATCGAACTCGAAATTGGAAGTGAAAGATGCTGCAGAGTTCAAACCAGTGTTGAAGGCCAGAGACTAAAGTGGTAGGTCTTTCTTTCACCTCCTGATAATCACCCTCATCTTACATTAATTCAGGTATTTGATCCATGGGCCCACACCCAAGGAAATCCTGACTAAATATTCGATCTTGACGGGTGCGCCTGGAAAAGTACCAAGTTGGAGTTTTGGCCTTTGGCTCAGTACAAGTTTTACTACAGATTATGACGAAAAGACTGTAAACTCATTTTTGGAGGGCATGAATGCACGAGATATTCCGGTCGAGGTTTTTCACTTCGATTGTTTCTGGATGAAAGCTTTCCATTGGTGTGATTTCGAGTTTGACTCCGAAATGTTTCCTGACCCTAAAGCTCAGATTGCGCGGTTGAAAGAATCAGGTAATTCTACACAGATTAGTCTACTGCTCGACTCTAGATGTTAATTATAATTTAGGACTTGTGAAGAAGGTGTGTGTCTGGGTGAATCCCTACTTAGGCCAAGCCTCGCCTGTTTTCAAGTATGCTGCAAGTCGAGGCTATCTTCTCAGGCGAAAGAATGGCGACATATTTCAATGGGATCTTTGGCAAACCGGAATGGGCATCATTGATTTTACTAATCCCGAGGCCACAGAGTGGTATGTCAGCTGTCTAAATAGTCTTTTTGACAAAGGAATCGACTCAATAAAGACTGATTTCGGAGAACGTATCCCAACTGTGGATGTTCAATGGTATGATGAATCACTGAACGCAAGGAAGATGCACAACTACTATGCATTTCTGTACAATAAAATCGTATACGAGGCATTACAAGAACGATATGGAGAAAACGAAGCTGTATTGTTTGCACGTACGGCTACAGCGGGGACTCAAAGATTTCCGCTCCAATGGGGAGGTGACTGTGAATCCACACCCGAAGCAATGGCCGAATCGGTACGTGGAGGATTATCGTTAGGTTTATGTGGATTTTCATTTTGGTCTGTTGATATCGGCGGCTTTGAAGGCAAACCTGCACCGTGGATTTACAAACGTTGGGTCGCTTTTGGTCTCCTGTGTTCCCATAGTCGTCTCCATGGCAGCAGCTCCTTCCGCGTGCCTTGGACTGTTGACAACGATGACAATTCCGAGCAAGGTTGTTCTAGGACTCTTGCGAAATGGACTGCTCTCAAAGCCCGACTTATGCCCTACATTTTCGCTCAAGCACAAGAAGCTGTGCGCTTAGGACTACCACTTTCCCTCCGAGCTATGTGCCTTGAGTTCCCGGACGACCCTACATCGTGGTATCTGGACAGGCAGTTCATGTTTGGAGACAGTCTTTTAGTAGCACCCGTCTTTGAGGAATCAGGCAATGTTGAATTCTACCTGCCCAAGGGTAAGTGGACCAATTTCTTCACCAACAAAACGATTGATGGTCCCGGTTGGTTCACCGAACACCACAACTTTGACACCCTCCCATTGTACGTTCGCGAGAATACGATTTTGGTATTGGGTAAATGGGACGAGAGGCGCACTGTATATGACTATGCGAAGGGTGTTGAAGTATGTTTGTATCACACGCCTGCAGGAACGAAAACTCAGATCGTGGATTCCGAGGGTGAAGTAGTAGGCACTTTGGAAGTGGGTGCTGATGGCCATTTAAGGGAGCAGGATGTATTGACTGGTGCATGGCATGTCACGAAAAATGGGAGGAGTGGAGGACACCGCCATAAGTGATTTAATCATGGAGAGAGGGTTTGCATGCAGTCTATAGAAAGTAGTTGCTACTATGGCTTGAATTCTAATGAAAGTTATTTCACTTCTAGATACTCGATTCCAGATTCCACAGAATAAGGTTTCGTTGATACATCTTCAGAAAGAAGGTCTCTTGTAGTTTTAGAGGGTTTCGGGAACAGAAGCAAAACCTATCAACGATGTTTTAGTAGGCGGGTGTGTAAAGGTAGTCGTGTTTCAGAAGAGTGGCTTTCTTGTACTTAGTTTTGTGAACTCAACAGGGAGGTTCGCATGGAAGATTATGTATGTCGGTCGAGGTGCAACATCCAGTAAAGGTGCGGCGACGGTAACCAGAAGAGAGGATAAAATCGCAGCGGTTAGAGAAGGGATATCCTTTTCGAAAATGATGCTCAACTAAAAAATTGCGCGTCGCTACCGATTGAATAGCTCAGTAAGGTTTTCGGATTGGCAGAATGGTGCTCCGTTCGATCTTGAGTTACTTGATATTGATTGGCGAGTGGGCTTTTGAATCTAGTAGGGCGAAGTGGCTTGGCTACGAAATGGCAAGGGTTTTCATCTAAACTCTCGCAACTTGAGCGACAGTCAAGAACCAGAAGATTTTGGTAGGAACGGAAGTTATTCGGCACTAATAGCCAGTGGCTGCTATGAGCATATAAGGCTGGATAACCGATACAAAGTTTGGCATTTCTAGCATAATTAGACGTAGCAACACATGAGGTACATACATGTATTACTCGAAACATATGAATGAAGTTTAAGGAGCCAGGAACATATCGCCAAAGCAATCAGCCACAGGTTTTATAAATCCAGCCTACCAAATAATCTTCTTAATTTAGTCAATCATAAAGTTAGGTTCTCACAATCAAGCCCCTGTATACGACTCTCCCACCCAGACAATTTCAATCACGGCCAATTTCGCACCTAGTGGCATGTCAATACTTCTGAGTTTAAAGCCAGGGTCAGCAGCATGGATCAGAGAAATCCAACTCTCCGCATCTCGTTCTTTGGCATTGAGCATCAGCTTCACAGCTAAGTCAAAATTGCTGAACGCTGTTAGCTGGTGGCTTGAGTAGTTGAAGGAGGGTGTGTCTACCGTGGAAATTGCTCTTGATAAGGAGATAAAACTCCTGGAGGGGGTAGAACAGCTTCATTAAGAATTATCCGCGCACCCTTCTTCAGAGCGGGGATCAAGTTCCTCAAAATCTGTATAGCATATTTATCGCTCCAGTCATGGAGAACCCAACGCAAGAAATATATTTCGGCATCTTTGACAGGTTGAGGCGTAAAGAAATCATGCGGCATGTAATTGATCTGAGAGACTACATCTGGCGGTGGATTGGCCATGCCAATGATGAAAGGCAAATCTTGGACAACACACTTCACTGATGGTACCTTTTTGACAACCTCAAAACACACAGATCCTCCAGCTCCACCAACATCAACGAATGTTTGAACATCGGTCCAGTCAATATGGTCAACACAAAACTTAGGCTGTAAGCCATCGCCCGATTCTGCCATCTGCATGGCTCCCGGGAGACGTCGGAGACGCTCAGGGGACTTGAGAATTTCTTGAGTCAAACTTCCGGTTGCATTATTAGCAAGGGCCCAGCCTGTGTGCTCAGGCTCCTCAGATCCTGGCCATTTAGCCATAGCATCGACGACTCGAGGTGCTCCTCGCCACTCTTCATTACACATGAATGCAATCCAGTCTCGCATGAGAGGATCCTCAGCGATCTGCTTTGAGATTGCTGTGTGAGCAACATATCCTGGTCGTGGTTCTTTGAAGATATGCTGCGTCATGGCCTGGCGCAGGACTCTCTTTGTATCGTCTTCTGAAATACCTGAGGCTTTGGCTATTTGCGAGAATGATGCTTCTCCGCCAACCGGGAAACTCGTTGCAATATTGAATTTCTCGATGGCCTGAATGCAGATCAATGAAGTCACCTGAACCTTATCAATAATTGTTCAAATTGGCACACAAAAGATAACTCACACCGAAACCAGTAAGATACTGTTTTGGTCCAAGTATGAGGCGATGAAGTTCGTCCGTTGAGTCCAAGATAGCTTGTCTAGCTTGTTCAATTTCCGTTGGTAGTTGGAGCTTGACGGGAGCATCAATATCAAAAGACGGCGTCTTCAGACCTTCAGCAATTAGGTAGGTGTCTACTTTCTCCGTGTTGGAATGAATTTGCTCTGCGAGCTCCGAAATTCTATTGCCAGATCCCATTTTTCCTAGCTGTAGAGAAAACTGTTGTGGTGAAATATTGACGAGAGAACACGGGCTTTCTTATAACCACACAACCCTGGTAGTTTTCATACCAACCAACATTTGTTTTCAGCTCCGCTCATTCAGAGCCAACATAGTCATCAGTGGCTCTCCACCATTAATATTATCGGCTCACTTGCCAACTCGACCCGCCAGTCCTTTCCAAGTTAACCAGTGAGTGTTCATCCGCGGTGTACCCCGCTTCTCGTTGCTTTATTCTGGGTCACTCATTCTTAAATTAATTCATGCTTATAATATACTATGGCTGGGGGTGTACAAGCATAATAAAGTAGGTCGATCTGGTTGCGGTGATGTTAATCCTATAGAATTGTATTAGCTTAATTTCTAAGCAACCTGGCTTGCCGTTAATAATAGCATAATAGCATAATGTTCATAACTCTTAGTTCCACTACTTCAAGTAAGAATTGACACTACAATTATCTGTGGAGAGTATCTAACTAGTCGAAGCACCATTATGCCAGAGAAGAATTCTCATGCGCGCAATGGTCCATTGACAACTTCTTCGTCTTGTTCATGTGCACCCGCAGACTCAAGATACGTTCGCATGATCCCATAAAGGGGTAGCCTTTAAGCAAATGTCACTTTAAAGATTTGTCGTGGAACTATCTGCACGGTTTTGGAACACGAAAATTACTGCAAACTCTGTTGCTGCAACAAACAAAATTTCGAACATTAATAACTACTACTTCTGAGAGTCTAAGAATTATTTCTTCCCGTTTTAGATTGGCCTTACAAACAAAATCAATTCCTCATCAGTTGCTGAGATTGGGAAAAGAGGCATATCAGAGGGTATTCGCGTACTATGGGGCGTGTTTACATCGTGTACGGTGTTCATCGTTCCAGCTTGTGTTATTTCCCAAGTGGTGTTAATGACATACATGTTCCTTTTCTTTTAACCAGGGATCTTGAACCTCTTGTGCTTATTGAGAGTCTTCGATCACCTTGTGCGGTCATTGAAACCTGCCTGTCCTTTTTGCACCAATTTCAGTAATACTGCCGCTCTATATAGCTTTTATCGCATGAAGATCTTCTCTTCCCTCTTTGAAATATATTAAGTTCAAGACCCTTACTCAAAGCTAAGGCATTATCCCTCGTTGCGACTGTAGAACCATGACAGGAAGCGATATATACGAATCCTCGTATCTATAACCATAGTTGCACTCAAAATACCACAGCGGCGGAGATAATTAGGCGGCTACACGTGGCATCGTGTCTTTCGGATACTATATTATCACTATTGGTTGGTGATGGTTCAAGAACGAGGCAGTAAGACAAAATAAGATCAGTACTTACATTCCACGGCCGTACTTTTAAGTCACTCTTGCAGCTCTAAACCGTTCCGCCTCACTTCGGTAGGGTACTCCGAAAACCACGGGTGTCGTGTAATATCTTTCGCCGACAGACGTTGGGTAGGCTCGTAAATTAACATTCCCTGGAGAAGGTTGAGAAATGTATCCTGCTGACTTGGTAGAAGCTGCGCGCAGGTTCCTTTAACCAGTGACGCAAGTGGACGATTCGGTTGGAAGGTTTTGTCATACCACCATACAATGGGATCCCATTCTGTCCAAGTGAAAGATTGTTTCCATTCCACTGGGAAAGGGCCAAGTACATCAACTATCGTCCCAATCATTATATACACATTATCGAAGACTATGGGAAAGAGCCTTGCAGAGCTCTGAATTTCAAAGATTAAGCATGCAAGAGCCCACATATCACTACTCTTAGAAGGACGAAGTCCAAAACACATCTCTGGTGCGAAAAAAGACAGGGGAGTTCCCAAACTGTCTGGTGGGGTTTTAGCAAAGAAGGATTGACCAAAATCGGTGATGCGAATATTTCCAAGTAATTCTAAGCCAACATTTGAAAAATTGGCGGGCTTGACGACTTTTTTGGGAGCATGTGGCGAATATGAGCCATTTAACAGTCTTAGGGAAGATGTTCTGGCTGCGCCCAAGTTCTCATATATTTGACTTTTTGACCAGGATTGAATATCTTGAAGTTCAAATAGAACGTTCGAGTGAGTCAGATCTGGAAATAAAGGTTTTAGCGGCAGACTTTTAATGAAGAGTAATCAAAAACGTACCACCATGGCATATATCTAAGGAGTGTAAGTAGGCTAACCCATTCGCAATCTGTTGAGACGCCTCATGGCGTAAGGATTCTGGAAGCTGCCTTTGGCTCATATCTTTAATGCTTGGTCCCAGGACAGGAAGTACCAAGCAGTAGTGTAACCCGTTAGGTCCATTAATTTGAAAGAAATCGTCAAGAGACGATATATTAGGATGAGCAGCAGCACATTGTTGAAGATACTGGAGGACCTTGGGTTCCATATCATCCGTAGAGTTAGCACAAAGTATTTTGAGAGCGTAATATTGCTGCTTGTCTATTAGGCTAGCTAGCCAGACTGTTGAAAAGCCTCCAGATCCAAGTTTGTGTATAATTTCGTACCGTTTGTCTTTTTCGCCGATTATGTCACCTATGTTGACTGGGTGGTAACCGCCGACAATATATTTCTCGACGTCTTCAACACCATCTAAATTTGGATCGCGATAAATCCATTGCATTGACTCTGAAGACTTTAAAGACATAGTGAATACAGTGGTGTATGAAGAACAATCTTGAAGTTTAAATCGGTGATGGCCTAGAACATGAACTTCGTATGGGCATCCTAAAGTTTTAGATTATATTTGAGCGAACATGATTCAGTGGCATAGCCGACCTTAGGTAAAGGCGCGGTGCTATAGTTCTCAAGGCAACAGTGTGAGAGTGTTCTTCAAGACTGATATGAATGAGCAGGACGTCGAGCATGTCTCTCAGTGCCAAGATCATGTGCTTTCATTAGCGAGCTATTAATGTGGGTCTTAACAATGGTAGCCGGGAATTCTTTGTTATACAAACTCTTCTCCCTTGCGAGACTCGAGAAAGACAGCTTGTATTAGTAGGCTCTCATTTTGCGGCTACAACCCTATCATATTCAAGATAACAACGCGGCCAGCTTGTGGGATTGGCTGGTGAGTTGCGTTGGGGATCTCAAAAGCGGCTGTTGCTAGTAGTCCTTCAGGTATTTAGAGATCGTAGACACAGGAGAAAACTTGGTCGCTAGGTAAGAGCCTATACAGATACAAATGTTTGGATACAGACCAAAGCACGCCCAGGGACGGGATCACCAATCATGCCGAGGATTGGTGATTTGGCCATTCTGCGTTCTCGGGCATAGCCACCGTGTCGGATTAGAGGTTCGAACGCGTATGGATCAATCAACTAACCAGCGGTGAATATATTCCCATCACAAGACAAGTTATGTAGGTAGTAAGGAGCCATAAGTGAAGTATGAATGAATGATGTACGATACGTTTGCTAAATTATTACTAATCTTCTTCTCCCAAAACGATGAGTCTCAGTGCTTCTTCTTTTCCAATTCTAAGCTTTTACTCACTCTCAATAAACAGAATGGCAAAACATGTCAACACTCTTATAATTTGATCCAAATGAGTCCGCTAGCAAGCTTCAGTATATCTCGAGTATTAAAAAGAGCTTCTGTGAATTTGAAGACAAGGAAATTCTTGGTTCCCATGCAGCCTGAAGACATTTTAATCGGTATGGCTTGTCCAATCATTACCATCCCAGTATATGTATGTCTTGCCCGATTCAGCCGCCCATGGATCATGATGCTACCCAGCTGCCATTGCTGTTGATGAACTGCTCGGTTGATAGCCGCTATACGCCTGGTTATTATGGCTAACCTGGCCATGACCAGCCGCCTGCACATTACTAGATTCCGGGTCATAACTACTCTGCCGGTCGCCATTGCCACTGCCGCCTGAAGTTGAGCCATTGGAGGACATTTGCTCAGTTCTCCACCTAACACGATCAATAACTACGTTATCATACCAATTTTCAAGCTGAACAGACGGGTTAAACCCTGAGTGAAGATTTGGCCAGAAACCGTCTGTGTTGGTGTATTATTGACATAAAAACCCGGCTGTGGTGGTGACATGTGGTGGAGTGGTGAGTCTATTTCCTCCTTTAACCGTTGTCGAATGGAGGATAGAACTTGCATAACTAAGTGATAATACTAGGCAGACTTTGGGAAACTCTCCACTGACCGAATAAGAGCGTAATTATACCCGTTTTGCAAGCAAGCTTTAACAGTCAAATCTTCCAGGAATTCCTTTAGATATGGCGAACCATTTGTACTTCCTTAGGTTTCCAATAGCAAGTGGAATAAGAGAGGTCTTTTGTTCACAGATGAATGACATAGCATTTCCGAGAGTTTGATTCAATGGGTTGCCTGTTTATGTAATGTGAAGGGATTATTTACAAAAGTGTGCATAGTTTCACACTATATGGCCAAACATTGGTAAAACATTCAGTTGCCTGATAGTCGAGAAACTTCCAAAGAAGTGAGCTACCTCCATTGGCGCGAATGAATTCTGCGCTACCAAGAAAGTTTCGTTGAAAGCGACCGTGTGTGAGAGCAAGGTTAAGACACAAAAGCCAAGATCATTGTCAGCACAGGCACGAGAAGATAGGATGACGGTCATATCTTGTTCAATACCAAGAATTGAACGGGATATTGTTTTGAGGAAACCAGACTGTCTGGAAAAACAGCTTTGATAGTCCAACTTCACTAATTTGTTGACTTGACTTTTTACTTCTTCACACAGTATGAACCAATTCTATCGTCCATAGAAAGTGATAAGAAGTCCAAAGTAGGACATAATGACTCCTAATAGAACACCTCATTCAACTAGAGTCATTTTGTGCTTTTATTACTTCTAGTGATCACTGAACCATCATATTCTCGAGAGCCTCCTCAGCCAATTCAATCTGCTTCCTAATCTCCTCAATATCTCCCTCCGTCGGATCACCCCTCTTCTCAATCTCGTTCATCTTCTCCATGACCCCATTTTCATCCAACAACAGTGCAGAACCTTCAGTATCCTTCTCTAGTAGAAGACCAATGCCGAGAGTTTTCAGCAGCAGAGCGGCGCTTCTCGCTGTAAGTTCAGCATTGGCTAGCGGAACCGTTTTTCGGAATGCGATATTTAGCAAATCTCGGATGAGGTTGGTGTCAGTGGAGGAGATATCAGGGTGGAACTTGAGGACATGATTCGCATAACGGAGTCTTCTGACATGATAGGACAGCTGGGGCTGGGTGGGTGTTGGTGGAAAGGCAGGAACTTTGGGGACTTTGGCCTTGTTGTTGCTGTTGCTGTTGCTGTTGCTGGGGCCATTTTGGATACTGCTGGAAGAATAGGGTTAGTATTATTATCAAAAGACTGTGTAGAAACCCAGTGGTGGGTGAATTACTATCTCATACTTTTTTAATAGCTAGGTGAGAGGCGTTTGGGTTGATGTGGGTCCAGTGTTTTGTGTCTTGTGTGATGTGAGAAGTTGAATGAGAATGTCTTGCAAACTATACAGCAGAAGGTAAAGCCCCTCCGAGAATGAAAAGAGAGAAACCATGTTGCCGAGGGTCTTAATCATGATCATGTTCGAAAATTTGTTAGCCAGAGGGAACTGATGAGAAAACCACTCGTAGATCTCGGCTAATTCAGGGGAACTCATATCACGTGCCTACATACAGGTATCCATCATCGGTTTTGTAAAGTATTACTTTACTTGTTATATTTTGAAGAAAGGTTTTTAGAGATGTATCTGAGGAGCCTAAAGAGTTTGGAAAATCAAGAAAATCAAATTTTAAACATTTTATAATCAATCAATATCAAAACCTCAGGTATTCTTCCAAGCATCCACCAGCCTTCATACGATACTCGCCTCCGCATTATAATTATAACACGACTCTGGCGCACCATAATACTGCATACTCTCCCTAATCGTCTGTTCGAATGGTGGCCACACTTTTCCACTTGTTGGATATTGCTTCGTGAAATTCATGGTATTCGTACCATTCCAGCTCAGCGTAGGACCAATGCTAGTACCACCAGGAACACTGCAGATGTTGGGATCGATGGCCCCTTGTGACCATGTTCCGATGATCTGCCGAAGAGCGGCTGGTGCTTCGACGAGTTGCATAAACATACCGGTCTCAGCGTGGAAGTCATTGTGACAGTGCATTGCCTGTAGATGGTGGAGTTGAGTTAGACCTGATCGGAGGGAAAGGGGGATTAGAGATAACGTACCCAGACTCCCGGATTGTTAGATTTGATAGCGATTACATAGTCCCATCCTTTTTCAATCATTAGTGTATCTCGACGTGGGACTCCAGCTTGTGTTGGTTGTCCGGCTATGATTCGTTTTACCTTCACAGCATCGTAGTAGCTTTGGTACAGATTGCCGGTATAATTGAAGCTGTAAGGATTATTTGTTGATGGATTTGTGGGAATTGCCAATTTTGCTCTATAGCATACAGTATAAGTTTGTTATCAGATAGAAGAATGTGAAATAACTTACAGAATTTGGAATTCATGGCCGTGCATGTGGACTGGATGATTGTTAGCTTAGTAAGTAGATTATAAGTGCTACAAAATGTCATATTGTTGGGTTGGCGTACTTGGATGATCACCTTGCTTCGATCGAAGAACGAACCAGTGTACCATGTTCTGATTGGGCAAGATTATAGTATGAGGGAAGTCGCTATATGTTAATGGATCAAGGTACATTTGGGAGTTCGTATTTCTGAGGGCTCTCATGAGAGTTGTCGTAGTGCTGATCGTAGTTCTCAACGGTCCAGTGCCTGCTTGCTCGGTCTTGGGGAATCTATAAAAGACCACGTTAGTAACTTTTTCCATCTCATTGTTAGGCTAGTTCTATTACTCAGACTGTGGATCAGATTGGGTAGCAGTACTCAATCCCATAGCGCCTCGGCCAGTATTCCTATTTCCGTTGAGCAGAATGGTATGGATATAAGATTCATTAATATGACCATCCGCAACCATCCATGGGCCTTCCTGATCCTTAGGCACAAAGTCGACTTCATTGAAGTCATACGCATACTTTGGTATCCACAAAGTTTGCTTCTGGTTGTTCCCAATGTCCTCAACTCGCACTTCATTCTTAAATGGAACCTTTGGACGATATGCATAGAATGGTCGTCCAAATTGAGAATCCGGGCTCCAGATTAGGGTGTCGTTGCCTTTGTTTAGATCACTGAGTATAGGAATATTGCGAATCGGGTTCGTTGAGACATGGTCAATGAAAGCCCATGCAAGCTGAGTTTGTGAATTAATGACATTGGGAGCCGTGCCAAAGGAGCTTGGGATTAATCTACAGCCATCTTTGTTCTGACCAGCATCAATTCGAGGATCAGAGACAAAGATGATGCGAGTCGAAATATCGCTTGTGACTCCGGCGATGGTAACGCTAACTCGCTGGCCGCTTGCAAGTTCAATGCCTGTAGTATCTGCAGGCTCGACTGTCACTCCGTCAATCTCAATCACTTTCATAGTTTGATTGGTGCTGAGATGTATGTAGAACCGCGCAAAAGCACTGAGGTTGATGAAGCGAAATCGAGCTGTTTGACCTGGAGCAACGAAGTAGGATAAATTTCCGTTGTTTAGGCCATTTTTCCACTCAGGAGCATTGTCATTGACAATTATTTTTGAAGGCGGAACTTCCAACCCATTGCCACAATTGTTTTCATTGTAGGCTTTCTCTACTGCCCAAAAGTCAGGCCACCTCGTGGATGTTAGTAGGATCTATCTACACCAATTCAATGACTTACCAGTCGCTAACACTGACTGTATAATCGGGTCCATTAGGATAGCCCAAGGCCTGTTTATCTGCATCATCTGTGACTATAAGCGGAGACCTCAGACCTTTGGGATACTGTCCAGTAGCATGAGAATGAATCCAAAAAGTTCCAGCTTTATTCGCAGGGAAGTCGTATGTGAAGTTATGACCAGGCATCACCGGGCTGAACACATCAATTTAGAACATTTTCTACCACGGAATGGCCTTCATACCTTTGAGTTAGACCCTGTGGGCCATCCATAGTTGTGTATCCATTCTCTTGTAGGATGCCATGAAAATGCAGAGTGACAGGTTCGTTATCCGCCATTTTATTAACAAGCTTAATGCGAATGCGTTGAAAGATGTTGACCGTGATATTTGGAGGCGGCCAGACGCCATTTACAGTAATGTACTTTGCCGCGCCATTCGTAGCATTGGTGACAATCCAGGTAGCATCGTAACCGTAGGATTTAGTGCTTTTGTCCCCGCAGGTGAGGCCGGTTGCTACATCTGTTTCCCCTGCTTCGCAACGCTTGACGTCGATATCGGCGCGAGTATAGAATGGTAGAAAAGAGAGAGTAAACAAAAAGAAGTAGATAAAGTTTGCCATAGTTGTGATAACACTAATCTAACTGGAAAGTGTGCAAGTTATCAGACGATAAAGGGCGAGAAAGCGGATTTTATAGATATTGTAAGCTGAGATATGTTCAATTAGACTTACACATTTGGATGAGCCCAGGCATGGGCTTTTGGTCGCTGACATTGACTTTGAAGCTTAGAGTAACCCTACCATTGTAATGTGATAATAGCTAATAACTCAGATAGTTTATCTCATGTTTCGATGAGGGATGAGGTTGCAATTCTAAATTGTTTACAGCTTACCAATGAGCGCCACAACGTCACACAAACAGGGGGACCAGCTAGCCTAAGTAGCGCCTGGCCACAATGCTTACCTGCTGAAGAGAGACAAACCGCAAGGCATATCCCCCAAATATCAGACAGGAGGTTCAAGAGGGTCAAGAAGGTCAAAATGGTCAAGAAGAAGGGAAAAATACGCCACATAATCTGGTATAGCCAGCCGTTAAGTTGTTCTCAAGTCTATTATTAAATGTGATAAAAGTTATTTTTATGATCTGCAGCTCATGAAAACAATTTGATCAAGGGAAGAGTCGGTTTGGCGTCCGAGGGAAGTCGGCAACCATTTGTACGTTGGGTAGATTTAAGTACCAAGCCACGATTCTGTCGAGTCTGATGAATAGTCAGCATTGCAAATACTAGACAGCAAGACAACTTCACGATGTGAAGGACTCAAACTTACCCAATACCACCGCCTCCGTGTGGTGGACAGCCAACACTTTTGAAGACATCGACGTATTCTTTCAAACCAGGGTCAGTTGGATTTGTGCCCTTGTTCCGCATTGAAGCTTCGAGCTCGGCTGGTTTATGGAATCGTTGACCTAGGACTAGGTTAGACTGAAATCCATGATTGAATCAGAAAGATTGAACTTACCTCCAGAAAGAATTTCTTGGCCTCTCATGAAGAAGTCGTAAGCGTTGGTTACCTTGGGGTTTTCTGGGTCGGTATATGCATAGAATGGCCTGGCCGTGGTTGGGAATTTGTCAAGAACATAGAAATCAGTATTGAATTTCTTGCGAATCAAGGCACCTAGGGCCTTCTCTTGTGGGGTCGACATATCCTCATCATCGCTGACGTTCGCGTATTCTGGAGGGCCTTCTTCGCGTAAGAGCTTTTGTCCCTCGGCGAAGGTGAGGATGAGTTCTTTTCCTGGTTCTGGGAGAAGAAACTCTTCTGATGGATAGACCCTCCGAACATACTCGATCTCTGCTTTACACTTCTCGGCTAGAGTCTTGAAAACGTGTAGAAGCATGGATTGAAGCATGGATATAACTTCAGAATATGACTCTTCAATTTCCATTTCCATATCGAGTCCGATGAACTGAAGTGACTATTAGTAGATGTACAGAAATTTGAATAGTGTCCATACCTCAGTCATGTGTCTTGGTGTGTTGGCATTCTCGGCTCTGAAGACTGGGGAAACACAGTACACTCTGCGTTCACCTCCAGCAATTTTCATTTGCTTGTAGAATTGAGGAGATTGAGCCAGAAAGCCTTTCGTCTCAAAATATGGCATGCCAAACACATTGGCGCCTCCCTCGGAAGCAGCTCCAATAAGCGCAGGTGGATGAAACAGCACGAAGTCGTTCTCCTCCATAAAGTTTCTGAATGCAATTTCTACTGTGCGTCGAACTTTGCTGATTGACTTTTAGAGGTTAATAACCTGAATTGAGAAAATTGGGATTTGGAAACATACCTTATTGAGCGTGGCACGGAACTTTATCGCAGGAGTGTCCAAAAGGTTGGAAAACCCAACAATTGGGCCAGTGGGCTCGGCGTTGTCAGAGGTCTCTCCACTGCCGGACTTATATATGTGTCAGTCATTTGGAGCCAATGGGATGGCAATTTGAATACTTACGGTAGCTTTATTGGCTGCGTCAAAAGTGATGCTTAGCTGTGTTGGTGCGGTTGCTTGCAGATATACTTTCTGTATCTGCAACTCGAATCCACTAATAGTAGCGCTCTTGACCGGCTCAACAGGTATCTTGACAATAGCCTGAAATTCAGAGTCAGCATACGTGCCTCCACCATAACAATTAAGCAGAGTGTAGCTCCTAAAAACATACCTGCACTTCGATCCAACTCTCCAAGCTTAGACTTGCAATCCATTTAACCATTGGCCGACTGACCACAGCCTCGCCTTCGGCGTTCTCCACCACAATTGCCTGTATAGTCTGAACAGCAGCTCCAAACGATCCTGAGGCCCTCAATTCCAAAAACACCATCTTGGCGCCTTGCTTCCTGGATTGCTGCAAGAAGCCTCGGAATGTAATGCTCTTGCCCACATGTTCCTCAGTCAAATCCTTCAACGGTATAGAGAGCCCCTCAATTTTTGATGTGCTGGACGAGTCGCCATAGTTGTCTTTGGCAATGTCTTCTCCGGTACTGGCAGCACCTGAGGCTTGAGCAGCAGCGTCTCTCTCAGCAGCTTTTCTTAATTTCTCGGCTTCCTTTTTGGCTTTGGCTTCTGCCTTCTTTTTCCCTTTCTTGCTCTCCGCGCCCTCACCCTCTGCTGCTGGGGCTTCTTCGGTTGGTGGGGCTTCTGCTGGAGGGGGATTCAGCGTTAATTCTTTGGTTTCTTCTGCCATTTTGTGTGGTTGTTGTATGTGTATGTTCGTGGAAATACGCTGGCACAGGATGTGGTGAGAGTTTTATAGACTGTCGTTGACTCGGTGGTGGGGTGACATGCTCGCATGTTTGGTGAGTAAACTTCATGACAAGGCTGGGACTCGCTTATTGACTTGGCATCTACCCCGCCTCCTGAGTCCTTTTGCCGGTGTAGTCACTTCTATCTAAATGTGAGTCCTACCGGGTGTTCACATCGCACCTTTTCTAGTTGCTTATAGCACTACTTTTGCCTAGTCAAGAAGAGTTGCGTAGTCATTCTTGACTTATCCGTCGAACACTTTAATCTTTATACTAAACAACCAACCAAGCAGTGAACAAAAGAGAATTACTAGCCCTATAAATTAATCAATTCCAGAATTCTGGGATCTAAATAATCCATTGAGGGAGTGCGAACAAACCATATTCCTATTAAGAAAAGTTTTAGCAAGGAATATACCAAGGTGAGAAAATCAGTAACTCCATTATCATGAACAAAGCAACAACCTCCCTACATCTCACCAAAGCGTGTCATTGAATAAAATTGGGGTTTTAAAGGAAGTCTTTGTCAAGAGTAGTCAACGGTGGACATAAATCTTAGTTAAATTATAAGATTGGCTGTTAGGAAAATTAGTCGATCTGCTGGAGCCCTGCGTTGAAATAGTCAATGTGCTTCCTTACCTCTGGTTAAAGAGATTATACTGCGCTATGCGGACTGTCTTTTTTTCTTTATGTGGAATACATATCTATCATAATCGCAGTTTATTTGACGAATTGGGTATATATATGGAATTTGTCACAAGGGAAAAAGCTTTTGGCGAAATTCCGGCGAGCCAATAATTGACGATGTAGTAATATTGAAACATTTCTCTTAATCGATCTTTGATCGGCTAACAAAGACGATACTGCTAGAACTTGGAAAGAAACTATATTGGAATCTTCATCTTAGAAATGTACAATGTATTAGTCATTAACAATGAATATTGTACTTCGCCCCCTGGAGTATCTCTCACGTCCAATGTCCCATCTTGCAGCACCCATATGTGAAGCCTTTCTCCACCCCGAAACGCCCGCCTGCTCGCAAAACCTATTATGCAAAAGCTCATTGAAAAGTATCACAACTATCCATGCAAAACATCGTTCACCACCCCACCACTGATCTATCCTTGCCAACCCTCATCATTTCGTCCTACCTTCCACAATTCGCGAACGAATTGTGAGATCTTGGGATCAATAGTCTAAAACCATTCCGTTGGTACCCTTATTCTCTTGGCAAGTGAAAAGGTTAATATGGTTGTCACCTCTAGCCGCGCAAGCTAGCATCATCCGATGTGGGTGGAATGCTGTAGCTGAGATAGGCGCTTGACGTGCTTGGTGAAGGAAACTTGAATATGGCTCTACTCTTGAGAGCTCTACGCCATCAAAATTGAAGACTTTCACTGCGTGATTGCCCGTTCCACTAAGATATATTAGATTGGGAGAAGCAAGATTGGTGAGAATACTTACACTGCAAATACTGGAAGATGCTCATGCGTACTAGCAGTATGGAGTGTGTCGTTGGTAGTCTTGAATACTCGCAGTGGCTTATCCATGCGAATATCCCACAACTTGACCATTCCATTACGACTTGCAGAAGAGAGCTCTCGCTGTCCGCCTCGCTGCATGTGCACACTTTTGACCCAGACTCTACTGACGTCGTCCTTCCACTTCTTTACCATTGCTTCTGCTGGGCGATTACGGGAGTCGAAGACTCGAATTGCTCCGTCGCCAAATCCGGCTACAAATACGTTGCCAGTCATTTGATCAGAGGTTAGAGACGTCACACAGGACCCCGACCGAGCATTGATATCAACGAGACAAAGTTCTGGGGCAGCAGCCCAGACCCTAATAACCTTGACGTCTCCAGCTACTAGTAGCTTTCCTGATACTTGTTGCCAATCAAACACCATTCCAGAATTCACATTGCTGGGTACGAGATGAGTCAACGCCCGCCACGCAGATGCAACCTCGACCTTCTTTTCAGAATCGTAGTTTCTATATATCCTAATGACTCCATCGGATGATCCAGTTAGTAAGAAAGCTTGGTCATCTTCATTGATGAACTGAAGATCACTGATTTTGGATCCTTCTGGATTGCCGTTGGAAAATCGACTTAACCGATCCTGTTTCTTCCAGTCCCATATACAAATGGTATCACGGTCATCAGAAACAGCAAGATGATCTTCAAATTGGTGAAGCGTCATTTTTGAAGGCTGACTGCGGTTATCAAAGAAGCCTGCTGAGTTGTTCCATCTGCCGACTGCTGCAATCTCCTTTTGCGGTTGTGTCTCTCGTAGTATTGCTTCATTCCTTGATCGTCTCCAAAGTCTCTCATTGTAGTCTGTGCTGCCCGGCTCTTCAGCTTCGTTGGGCTTCATCTGAGGTTCTCGGAAATATTCAATCGACCAATCAAGGAAGGTACTCTCTAAAGGAATAATCGGGGGCGTAGACATCGACCGAGGTTTGAAGCCTCCAGACATAGGCTCTGGAGCAGCGTGGTATATTCCTGGAGTTGCTGCTGTATCATTCTGTTCTGGAGGAGGAGCATTGAACTCTGCTGGTAATCGCGGACGATGGGGGAATTGACTACGTGGCAGACCTGGGGAAGTTGGGTTGTTCCTTCCAATGGAATTTGACGGAGAAGTGTCAGTACTGGCAGTTCCAAACGGCAGTGAGAATATATAGCTTTTAGTCCTCTGTATTAATCCTGGGTTTGGGGCTATCGAGGACGGATCCTGGCGAGCAGGGGTACTTGGCCGTTGATCTAGCGGTTGTGTCGAGGCTGCCACTTTCGCAGCATGGCGATTGATATCATCTATAACGATTTGAGCAAAAGGCCCTATGGGTGCTTGCAACATAGAGGTATGCAAAGCATCTATTATGATGGTTGCATTTCGCTGGACTTCTGGATGTGGGTCCGAGGTCATGATGTAAACGTGCTTCCATACTGCGGCATATATAGAATTATGCGCAATGCCATGAGCAGAAGGCTTAATGGCACCATCCTCATCACGATGTTCCATACGGGCATAATGCAGCCCCATCTTGTGGTCATTGCCATCATCAGCAGGCGGGTGTTGACGGTATTCGCGTTCCTCCTGCAATTGCTCATATGCCGCGACCCAGAATCTACTCTCGTATCGATGGACGAATTTTGAGAAGTAGACTAAAAGTTCCTTACGTACCATAGCATTTCCATCATATGCCAGTTCAATCACAGTCCAAGAAATCATTTCTTCAATTCGTGCCACTTCGTCAGTGAGATCAGGGATACCCAAAAATGTTGTCATTGCATAGAGCATAGCAGCCCTGACCTCACAGCACACATCTCGAACCAAAGTTACAAGTTTACCTGGTGCGTGCTCTCTAATACCTCTCCACTTAGCCTCCGGTAGATCGTTCCACAGCTGGCTAATACACAAACAAGCCCATTGACGCAATAATGGATTCTCGCCATTTTGGAGGTGTGTCAAGCAGTAGGTCATAATGTCTGTCTGGTTACACACATTCTGACCTTGCTTGTATTTGTTACAAAGCTGGGCTAGAATGAAGGCACACATAGCTTTGTGCTCCAGACTATCGACAACTGGAAGTCCTTCATTAGGCTTCAGAATGCTTGAGAAATAATTGTAGCCACTGTCCTTGAGAAGATCCTGTTGGCAACTTAAGTCGACAGCAAGGACACGAGTCCATATGAAAACCATAACAGGTTTTAGCTCGGCAGCAGCGGATTGCAATAATTTCAGCACATATGGGAATATACCAATGCTCAAAGCAAGATTTACAGCCCAAGGTCCCATGTCGAGGAACTTGCCTAGAAGTATCAAAGCTCGAACTCTATGCTGCTGACTAAGAAGGACTTGAAGAACAACTGGAAGTTGATCTGGTGCTCTATGAGTGACAGCTCCTTGCGTCAAATACACTTCAAATGCAGTAAGTTGTTCTGTAAAGAAACTCGAGTTTTGAAATTCATAATCAGGGCGAATGCCAGCTTCTTTTTCCTCCAACATTGGTAACTGAGAAAGTGCCATCTCTACAGCCAAATCCCAACTCTCCCACAATGGATGCTGATGGGTATCGGGGAGTTTTGGGTGTGATTGCGGGTGACATCCATATGCGGACATGATCCTTTGGGAGAGAAGGAAATTTCTAAATAAAGCCGCGACCATTAGATCTTGCCTAAAGAACTTTCGAAATAATGTACGAGGAAGTGTTGTCCATGCTATGGTGTCTGTGATAGCAGTAAATATCCAATTTAATTCACCCAATGGTGTTCTCCGCTCCTGTAACCTTCCTGGCAGTTTCTTGGCCCGTTCTGGGGTGATCTGTGATGGAAGAGGATTCTGTAGTACGAAAAACCAAAGCGCCATCTCAATTGGTGTTGTGAGGCATGCAGTAAATACATCGGCTGGAAGTAGTGGATTGGTTGGGAGATTCTCCTTCACGCCACATGCGGCCAAGTGGATATAAGGTTGGTAGTTCACCACAGGATAGCTTGGGTCTAATTCTGCGGTTTTTGCCTCTTCTTCTTCGTGCTTTTCGGCCATACGTTGGAAATTTGTTAGAATATTACCAGCATCAGAGCAATCCCAAACATAGAATGTTGGTGCTTGTAGCCACGTTTGGAGGTCATATAGTGATACCGGAATGTACTGTGTATAGTTTTTGTTGAAGACCCATATCTCTCCTGACGCCGTAGGCTTGGGAACACCGTGACCATTGTAATGGAAAAGAACTCGTTCTTCCTTAGCATTCCGTCTGAGAGATACACAAAATTTCTTTGTCTCCTCCACGGATGGATCAAGATATTGCTTGTAACGTGTTCGTATCGCTAAAGTCTCATATTGGGCTTGCAGGGACTTTCCGATAGTCTCAAGAGCTTTTTGTACCGGAGGTTGGGTCGGATCTTGCCAAGCTTCTAGCTTCGAACCTGGTGCAGTCTTCAACTGGTCTGGTGGTTCGACACCGATATTCAGACATATTGCAAGTGCTGCGGATACAGTCTTCAACCGATCTTTCATGCGCCAATCTTGTAGCTCATAACTCAAGTCTTTGGGGTTGCCTGTGGTTTCATGACGCTTATCTGTAAAGTACATATACCAATTCTGTATGATCTTGTCAGCGTGTGCGTCTATTTGAAACGATATTTTGCTATGATTGGGGGTTGTTTGAAATTCACAGAGCTGCTTGTTAAAGCGAAGAAGTTTCTCCATACTCAAATAATACGCATCCAAAAAGAGCAAATAGCTAAGGAGCTAGTTGATAGTAGCAATCTCAAAATTGCAGACAGTGGCAAATGCGTGAGGGGAAACAGTCGCTGAGTATGGAAAGCGCGACCTACATTCGCTAGTTGTGACACATATTCCTCGGAAGCATAATGATCCTCAAATCCATGGCGCGCACCCCAATCTTGTATATCATTCTCTGGTTGCGTCTCTTGTTCTTCGCCTCTTGGTCCATAGTCGCTTTTAGAACGTTTCAATAAAGGCTTTGGTCTACGCTTGGGTCTCTCTCTTTCAGATTCGTCTTGGGATGACTCTGCTACAGATGCGGGTCGAGTTTGTACGGACAAGCGCCGGTCCCTTGGAACCTCGTCATTTGCAATACTCCTGTTTCCATTTACAACTTGCACTGGATCATTGCTAACGGTAGGTCGGGGGCTCATGATTGCTGAGGTACCGTTTTGGCTTGCAGGATCTGGCCGTGGTACTTGACCCATCGTAGATGACGATGTAAAGCTCTGGGGTCGAGAGGGATGAGGAGATGGTACGTTGGAAGAGTGCGGCGACTGTCGAGGGTTGTATTGTTGGCGGTGAGCGCCATTTTGCTGGAGCGAGATGGCGGTCATGGTCGCCCCTCTCAAATATTTGAGCTGCTCATATGATACGTCGATGGTGAATTCGTATTAGGATGGTATTAAAGAGGTCAAGGGCGAGTGGGTAGGATGTGGGAATGCGTGAAGGTAAGGTCCTATGGGTGGATTAGGCAAACGCCTCGGGAATGTGAACAGGTTTACCCGCACATAATAAGGGCATACCTTTACTGTAGAAAATCCACACGAACAAGAAGTAAGTCATGAAATCCCAGACGGACGGTATGTATAAAGAGAGTATTGGTCACGGTGAGTCCGCCCTTCACCACGGTCCACAGAGCTCAAGATCTCCCATGAGGTGGTTAGCAGCAGTTTAGACCTCACATGCGGCCGCATGAGCCTCAAGACCAGGCCCCACTATATCTGCCAAGAGGTGTCTCCTATCGAGCTGCATGGTTATTTGATTGATAACTGAACAAATGTATCGGAAAGTTGAAATTGTCACTAATCTTTTCCGGGTACCTACATTGATTTGCTGCATTCGAAATCCAATCCCCCGTGAAGCTAGTTGCTCTTGGGTCCAACCATATAATTAATATCTTCCCAATCATCTTCATATCGGACTTCATTCCAGGAAATATGTACACCATTGAAAGATTCAAGTCGTCGTCTCAAAACGTTGATTCTAATAAGGCTAGCAATCTAACCCGTCCCAATGCCTCTCGATTCATTTCAACAGAAAATCTCGCGATAGAGAAGATGAATCTCAATACACTTACTCCGTTTACTTATATATGAATGAGTTCCGAGGTGCAAGGGACGAGCGATCTACCAACCCCCTGGGCTTGATGACCTTCGGCTCACCCAGTCGTCAGCTTAAGCTGTATTACGCGCCAAAAACCACCTCACCTGGTTCCAAAAACCAACCTCCAATGCCCTTGCAGAATGCACTTCTGGGAAGAATACATGCTGGTGGTGCTTTGGGCTTACTTGTTCCATGCATATCACGATATTCCAAGACCCTCTCAGAACCAGGAAAACTTAGGTCGGAGGTAATTATGCGCTGGACTTCTGGTCACAAGGACGTGCGTTGGCTCGCTACCGTTGCTTTCTTGCATCTACCGACCGGAAAACGAGCGAGCGAGCATACTCTCTAACAGCATAATAAGAGCATCTGGAGTCAGACAGACCAAAACCTTGAAAGGTGGGTTCCGGTGGCTATTGGACCAACTAGAAGTGAATGGAGAACAACTGCATTGAAACGTCCAGTACAATATGAACGTGGGTTTCTATGACGATCCTTGGGTGATGGGTGGTACTGTTATCCGAGATTATGTACTGTACAGTACATGTATGCACGATGTACATCATGACCGCCGTGTGGTGGATTCCTGCCTATTTCTGGGGGAAGCTGTATGTTGGTATCACTCACTGGTCCATCCTCCGTACATCGTCGTTGTTGTTTTTGCCTTTCTTACGAGAGAAACACACTCAACCGGCAGTGCGATTCTATTTCCAGGCTTTTTTTCGATGCAACGTAAAGGGCAGCAGGGCAGGGGAGGGCAGGGCTCTGATGTGAGACACATGGTTAGATGCTTGGCTGATGTCTGGCTTCTCTTTTGCCTGTGGCTGCCAGTCATCTGTAACACCGCTGTCATCTCAACCTGTCGTGGAAATATATACCGAGTAGGTACTGCATTATTGAACAACAGAGCGTAAGGATGTACAGTACAATGGAGTACGTCCTGTACAGCGCAGCACAGCACAGCACAGCACACCCATCAGACCATCCATCCATATCCATGGGGGCAAGGCCGGCAGGCAGGAGGGTTGCTCACTCACTCAGCCCGTGGATGAAGCAATACATCTTCGGATGGGGGGAAGAAGATCAATTATAACAAAAGCAAAGCCAATGGAGTGGAGTGGATGATGAAGGTTGAAGCCTGCTTTCTTTAACTGCCCAGTACTGGATGTTGTGGGTGGTTATATGTGATTATTGTATGTGATGTGATCGTTGGTATATACGTGTGAAGGCGTTCATTTTGATTCATAAGGACAGTCAGTACCAGTACCAATAGCAGTACTGCAATTGTTGTTTTGAAACACGCCCTTTCGCCGTAATTGGAGCTTGCATCTTGCTATACATACATATACAGGATGTATTGAACAGTCCAGTATCCATCATCACTTTCATGTCCCCCCTTTTCCTGTCTTCTCTTCCCCCCTATCATCCCGCAATATTAATAGCCAGGAATCAGGGGTATTTGCATTGGGTTTAGCTTCAAAGGGCCCCAAAATCCAGTACTGTAGCACCTTTGCTTGCAGGATGCGCTTCCTGCTACTTAATATTACCACTTACCTTTCAGACGAAACTCATAAATGCTAATCTACCGAAGCTTTTGTTACATCTCGTGCGACGGATTCTTCCTTGAACACGCACCCATCGTAATTCATACTGTTTAATGATTCTGGTCCGCAGAGCATGCCGTGTTGACGCTTGAGCCCTCTGGAGCACCGCCCGCGCCTGCTGCAATCGCCGAAATAAATTTTGGAATCACCCAAATCAAAGCACACCTCCGCTCCACTCCACATGCTGAACCAAAAGTAAAGGACGGCTTGTCTACCACGCTCCCTAATACTGTAATACCACATCCAGGCGAACAATACAGGTGCCTCATTTGCTTCAGTCGCTCGGGTTGGCCTATAGCCTGGTCCCAGGATCATCTGGTGGTCTCCTCAATTTTCTCATCAGCCTCCCCTGCGTGGTGCGATCGAAAGGATCATCGTTCCCAGCCATCTCCCGTCGCTGACCCCAACTTCGCTGGCTGCAACCCAGGAAATCACAAACTTCACAAATACAGGACACCGCCGCGTCACCTCGGGATCTATCTATTATAATACGAAGAGGTACTGGCATAGAGTGAGGGACAGCCCGCCACGCATGGCACGATGGCATTTCTCTTCAAGAGTAAGAAGAATGCAGACAAAGCACAGGCGGCCAAAGATGGAGGAGCCGCATCACCCGCGTCTCTAGCAATGCAGAGTCAAAATGGACGGGGAGCGCCGAATGAGAAGGGTGCAGTACAGCAGACGACGCCCGCGAGCAGTGTGAACAATTCGATGAACTCGTTGCAGGGCGGTGGAACCGCGACGCCGAGCCCCGATCAATTGAATGGGAGGAGAGGACCCAGTGTTGACCAGACACAGGACGTGAGTACTCGAATATGCATATATGATGGCTTGCGCAACTCGCAGACGGTGGCCTGCATGACCAAATGCTAATCTTTTGGTATAGATGCGGAACGGCGCAGTACAATCTGTGAATTCGAATCCAAATGCTTCCTTATATCCGTGGTCTCAGCGACGGATGACCTATACGACTGCTCATCCTAGCCCATTTCCTCGATATGGCGCAGCTGTCAATTCAGTGGCTTCGAAAGAAGGAGATATCTACCTAATGGGCGGTCTGATAAACAGCTCGACGGTCAAGGGCGATCTTTGGATGGTAGAAGCGGGAGGCAATATGTCATGCTACCCTCTTGCGACCACTGCCGAAGGGCCAGGACCAAGAGTAGGTCATGCCAGTCTGCTAGTTGGCAATGCCTTCATTGTCTACGGAGGAGATACCAAGATGGAAGATTCCGATGTCCTGGACGAGACGCTATACCTGTTGAATACTTGTAGGTTAACTTCCCCATCGACAGATAGCTTTCGCTGATTAATCTAGCTACGCGACAATGGTCAAGAGCTGTACCTGCGGGGCCTCGACCTTCTGGACGGTATGGGCATTCACTGAATATCCTTGGATCCAAAATATATGTTTTCGGAGGTCAGGTAGAGGGCTACTTTATGAACGACTTAGTTGCGTTCGACCTCAATCAACTTCAAGTGCCTACGAATAGATGGGAGTTCTTAATAAGAAACACAGAAGAAGGTGGCCCACCTGCCGGAGATGTGCCTCCTGCACGAACAAATCACTCCGTTGTAACATACAATGAGAAACTATACCTGTGAGTTTTTCTATCCGGCAAAAGTCAAACGGAAATTTTATTGACATTGGATAGCTTTGGAGGAACTAATGGTTTCCAATGGTTTAATGATGTATGGTGCTATGATCCTATGACTAACTCGTGGGAGTCTCTTGACTGCATTGGATATATTCCAGCCCCAAGAGAAGGTCATGCAGCCGCTATTGTAGAAGATGTAATGTATATTTTCGGTGGACGAACCGATGAGGGAGCGGATCTGGGAGATTTGGCTGCCTTTAGAATTACCTCGAGGCGGTGGTATACCTTCCAAAACATGGGCCCGTCACCTTCGCCACGGTCAGGACATAGCATGACTGCTTATGGAAAGCAGGTAGTGGTACTAGCTGGCGAGCCAAGCACGGCCACAAGAGAAGCCGCTGATCTTGCGATCGTCTATCTCCTAGATACAAGCAAGATTCGATATCCCAACGACCAACAGGTGCAACCGTCCCCCGATCGTGTTCCGGGCGCGAGGAGGCCCAGTGGCGGAGAAAAGGCTGGCATGGGGCCAAACCGCGGTCCGGTATCTAGAGATGGGTCACAAGCTCCTGAACAAAAACGATTGAATGGCCCGCCAGGACGTGAGAGTGCTATGGGTCCAAGCGCCTACGGTCGAGGTGCTGGCCAGCCAGGTGTCAATGGGAATGATAGTAATGGCATTGCACCTGGTTCAGCACAGCTACAAGGCCCACAGGCAGGATCCAAATTGCCAAGAGCATCAATGTCCCAATCACCGCCTGGTCCTCCTCCTCAACAAGCTGCTCCAACACCCCGTTCTAATGGAGCTGGTATAGTAACAAATGGTCGAGGGAAACCTCAATCTCAAGTGGAGCGTATGCTTGGTCCCGCAATCGATACCAATGTTGTCAATCGTACACTAGAGAATGTTTCAGCACCGCAAAGCCAGGGCAGAAATATGTCACCTGCTCCCAAAGAGACTAGCCCACAGGCACGGGAAAGCCCAGTGTCTAATGGCCGACGCACTCCAACTCAGGCACAGCAAAACATGAGATCTAATTCCTCTCCTAGCATCCCTCCTGTTCAGACTACAACCCAATCTGGTGCTCCCCGACCTAGCTCGAGAACCAAATCAGGTCGCCAGCACGGCTCAATTGACAGTACGGCAGAGTCGCCTTTGCGAATCATAACGAATCGTACAACCTCCCCACCACCACCTGTTAGAACAAACAGCAACCCCCTAGCACGCAAAGGCTCAGCACGCAATTCTCAGACGGTTTCACTGCTCAAGGAACTGGATGCTGCCAAAAATCGGAATGCTTGGTATGCTTCTGAGCTCGAGCTAGCACGAAAAGCAGGTTACCAGCCAAACCCTTCGAGTAGTCCAATGCTAGATCAAAGAGCTGCCGAGTCCTTTGATGATGAAGATAAGCCTTTAATTGAAGCATTACTTGCAATGAAGGCGGAACTTTCCAATGTCCAGGGATCAATCGACAAGCAGGCTATCTTGGCTGCAAAGAAAATTGCTGAGGTTGAAAAACAGAGGGACTCAGCTGTCCGGGAAGCTGTGTATGCTAAAGCTAAACTCGCAGCGCATAGTGGGAGTCAAAGTAGTACACCTCAACCGGATAGCGATTCTCGGGAACTAGGGATGATAGCATCTGATCGTTCAACAGACATCAGCAGAAAATTAGCAGCAGCACTGGCTGTCCAACGAGATCTTAAAAACCAAGTTGACATGCTGCATTCTGAGGTTGATGCTGAGAAGCGAGCCCGAAAACTTGCTGAAGACACATCAAACTCTGCCCAAACTCGAATGGTCGATTTAGAAGCGTATAAACAGAAGAACGCGTCCGAAGTCGAACACCTGAAAGCCGAGTTACATGAATTCGAGGTTAGGTCACGAGAGGAGGCCATCATTTGTGCTGAGGCTGTGGCAACTGCAAAATTGATCCAGGCCGATCGCGATGAGCTGGAAGCTCGCTACCAAGAAACTCTCGACTCCACCAATGACCAAAGTGATACATTCGGCTCCCTCCGTGAGGCGATTGCTTCATCAAATGAAATGAGAAACTTACTCGAGCGCAAACTTGAGGAGGAGCGCACAGTGCGAGAAAAGGTGGAAAACAAGCTTACTAAACTTAAGGCTGAGCACGAAACTCGTTCCGCTGAACTAGATATCGCTACTCGACGATTACGCGATGCTGAGGAGCTTGCGGAGCAACACGCCAACGAGGCTCGAACTCACAAGAAGTCTCTTCTCTCTGGTTTGGATAGAATCGCTGCTCGTGATGTTAACTCGAAAGGAGCTTCCAAAGACGACCGTGTCACTGCTCTTCAGGATCAGGTCAAAGCTGCCAATGCCTTGGTCAAGAAATACCAAGCAGCGGCAGACACCGCTTCAGAGAAGCTGCGCAGTGCAGAGGAACGTATTGCAGGCTTAGAAGCTTACCAAGAGCAGGCAAGCAGGGAAGGCATGTCGATCCGCAAGCAGCTGCAGTCAACAATGCGCGAAGTTCAAACTCTCCAAGCCGCCAACTCGGATATGAAATACCAGATCGCAAACCAGCAACTAGAGACAAACGCTGTAAACGTTCAGCACAATACGCTGAAAGATCTTCTTGGCGAGCGAGGTATCAGTCCTAATTCCGCACCTCGAACTCGGGGTATGGGATCTCCGTTGTCAGGCTCCAATACTCCAGATCCAGCTCGTCTACGTGAGCTTGAGCAACAGCTATCAGCAAGCCAGCAAGCCCACGAAGAAACTAAATCCATTTACGAGGCTCGAGAACAAGAAGCTGATTCTGCTTACCGCGAGAAGCTGGCCCAACTCGAGAATGACTATCAATCCGCTGTTCACTATGTGAAAGGAACTGAAAAGATGCTCAAGCGTATGAAGGACGAATTGGCAAAGTATAAGTCAGATAACACGCGCCTGAAGGAACAGATGCTGGAACAGGACGAAAAGGCAACAGCACGGGAAGGACCT
>Ga0247734_1000676_pt1 | contig 28440 bp, 27 predicted proteins | sample UWRJL103311B2_FD_180933 | JGI IMG/M metagenome (GOLD analysis project Ga0247734, IMG submission 180933) | Plant litter microbial communities from Arlington Agricultural Research Station in Wisconsin, United States - UWRJ-L103-311B-2 | ecosystem: Environmental > Terrestrial > Plant litter >...
CTGCGGGCGAGCTAAAAACCAAGCCTACCCAGCACTCGGTAAAAATGCTCTTAGAGTACGGTATTCAGCCGGATATTTTGGTTTGCCGTACCGAGCACCATATAAATATGGACATCAGAAAAAAAATTGCACTTTTTTGTAACGTAAACATCAATGCGGTAATCGAATCAATGGATGCATCAACTATTTACGATGTGCCATTGCTGATGCTGAAAGAACAACTGGATAAAACGGTATTAACCAAACTTAAGCTGCCTCATAAGAACGAGCCTAACCTGGATAGCTGGAAAGATTTCCTGGGCCGTTTAAAAAACCCAACATCAGAAGTGCGCATTGGCCTGGTTGGTAAATATGTAGAGCTGCCGGATGCTTATAAATCTATTATAGAATCTTTTATTCATGCAGGAGCTAAGAACGAGTGCAAGGTAAAAGTGCAGTACATCCCATCAGAACAGTTAACTATTGAGAACGCGGTTGATAAATTAAAAGGCCTGCATGGTGTTTTGGTTGCGCCGGGCTTTGGCGAACGTGGTTTTGAGGGTAAAATTGAAGCTATCCGTTATGTACGCCAAAACAACATTCCGTTCTTTGGTATATGTTTGGGTATGCAGTGCGCGGTGGTTGAATTTGGCCGTAATGTGCTGAATTTAAAAGATGCAAGCAGCACCGAGATGAATAAGGATACCCCTTTCCCGGTGATTGCCATGATGGAAGATCAGAAAAACATTGTTAACATGGGCGGCACCATGCGTTTAGGCTCTTACCCTTGCGACCTTAAAAAAGGCAGCAAGGCGGCAGCCATTTACGGTAAAACACACATTACCGAACGCCACAGGCACCGCTACGAGTTTAACAACGAGTATTTAAAGCAGTATGAAAATGCCGGCTTGCTGCCATCGGGCATTAACCCCGAAAACGGTTTGGTTGAGGTAGTTGAACTAAAAAACCACCCGTTTTTTGTAGGCGCACAATTTCACCCGGAATTAAAATCAACAGTTGCTAATCCGCATCCACTTTTTATTAACTTTGTCGCCGCTTCGCTGGCTTATGCCCGCAAGAATTGATTTATAGTACGATACACATATAATGGATAAAAATACGTTTACAGGGTTATTCCTGATCATGGTTATCATGGGAGCCTCTATCTACTTTATGAAGCCAAATGAGGCCGAAATAAAGCAGGAAAAAGAAAGGGTTCACCTTGATTCATTGAAAAAAGCAGGACTGGATAAGCCTGCAGCTGCTACAGCAAAATTTGATACTGCAAAAAAATCTGGCGTTGTTGATTCTGCCGTTTTAAAAACAGCTTTCGGTGCCGCAACTGTTGGTACAGAGCAATTTGTTACCGTTGAGAATAAGGATCTTCGCCTTAAACTTTCTACCAAAGGCGGTCGTATTTACTCAGCCGAGTTAAAAAATTACAAAACCTTCAGCAAAAAGCCGCTGATACTTTTCAACGGCGATAGTAACAAGTTTGGTTTGGTATTTAGCGCCGGCGGTAAAAACATCAACACCAACGATTATTACTTTACCCCAAGTGCTGCTAACCTTACAGTTGCCGATAAAGATTCATCATCAATTACCATGCGTTTAAGCTACAGCCCAACGCAGTATATTGATTATGTGTACGCCCTAAACGGCACCGGCTACAAAGTAGGCCTTACTATTAAGCCAACAGGTTTAGACCAGGTTATTGCCAACAGCGGTACGGTAAACATCAACTGGGCAGCCAGCCTGCTGAAACAGGAAAAAGATATTGCACAGGAGCGCCAGTACACCACCGTTTATTACAAAAATACCGATAACGAGGTTGATTACTTAGCCGAAACTAAAGACGACGCTAAAACCATTGGCGATAAAAAAATGCAATGGGTGGCGTTTAAGCAGCACTTTTTCTCTAACACGCTTATCGCGAAGGATGGTATCAGCAAATCGGCGTTATCAGTTAGCACCGATGCAGGTGATACCAGCCACGTAAAACAATTAAAGGCTGACCTTTCCCTTAGCCGTAACGCTACCGGTGAAACACCATTGATATTTTACTTTGGCCCTAACCGTTATTCAACCTTAAAAGCACAGGGTTACGATCTGCAAAAGCTGGTTAACCTGGGCTGGGGGCCGTTAAAATACATTAACCAGTTTGCTGTATTGCCTATATTTAACCTGGTAAGCAAAGTAACCAGCAACTACGGGATCATCATTTTGGCGTTAACCATTATCTTAAAACTGGTACTGTCGCCACTTACTTATAAATCGTACCTCTCTATGGCTAAAATGCGCGTGCTGAAGCCGGAGATGGACGAGATTAAAGCTAAAGTTGGTGAAGATAACCCTACCCTGCTACAGCAGGAATACTTAAAGCTTTACAAAAAAGCAGGCGTTAACCCGCTGGGCGGCTGTTTACCATTGGTGATACAGATGCCTATCGTGATCGCGTTTTTCCGCTTTTTCCCAAGTTTGTTTGAACTGCGCGGGCAAAGCTTTCTGTGGATGCACGATCTTTCTACGTATGATGCCATCGTATCATTCAGCCCGATACCGTTTATTGGCGGCCACATCAGCTTAATGTGTTTATTGATGACTATCTCTACGCTCATCTACACGTACTTTAACAACCAGATCTCGGGTGCTACCGGCCAAATGAAATACATAGGTTACATTACACCTATCATTTTCTTAGCCACACTGAACAGTTACCCTGCAGGTTTAAACTACTACTACTTTTTAGCCAACATGCTGACTTTCTTACAGCAATACCTCATTAAATTTATGGTGGATGATAAAAAGATCCACGCGCAAATTCAGGAGAACAAAAAGAAACCGGAAGATCCTAAGAAGAAAAAATCGGGCTTCAGCGCTAAATTAGAAGAAATGATGCGCCAGCAGCAACAAGTGCAGGCGAAGAAGAAGTAAGTTGATTGGATACTGGTTAATTGGAGATCAGTTGCCATTAAAATATAAAACCCACAGTCGTTTTGGCTGTGGGTTTTTTGGTGGGCTTTTAATTATTTTTAAGATGGATTAGGAATCGATTAGGTACGGATAATAGCGGCAAGAACGCCGCCACCGGGCATAACAAATACGTATCCTTAAGGCAGTGTCCCACCGCCGCTTACTACCACTGTGCAAAGAGTGTTAAATAATGGCTGTGAGGACATCGCCTTTTATTGCGCAATATTTTGATAATATTTCTCGCCAAATCATCCCTTTTCCGCTCATCAATTAATCTTTGTTCCCAACTAAAATAATTAGCAAAATATTTTATATTTGTGTACGTATAAGAGTTATGTATGCAATTGTAGATATTGAGACAACGGGGGGGCATGCCAGTGCAAACGGCATCACGGAGATTGCTATATGCATTCACGATGGCAAAAAGATCACCCGCCGTTTTGAAACACTGGTGAACCCGCAGCGCGAGATCCCGGTGTATATACGTGCCCTAACCGGCATTACCAACGAAATGGTGAGCAGTGCACCACCTTTTGAAGACGTGGCACATGAGATTTACCATATGCTGAAGGGGCAGATCTTTGTGGCCCACAACGTAAATTTCGATTACTCTTTTCTGCGCTATCACTTAAACGCGGCAGGTTACGAGTTAAATGCCAATAAGCTTTGTACCGTAAGGCTTGGGCGCAAGATAATGCCGGGCCTTATGTCGTACAGTTTAGGTAAGCTGTGCAGCCATTTAGGCATCAGCAACAATAGCCGTCACCGCGCCATGGGCGATGCCGAGGCTACCGCCCAATTGTTCAGCCTCTATTTAAAAAACGATACGGCGAACCATATTGGCCAGGCGTTAAAACAAAATTCAAAAGAACAGGTACTGCCACCCAACCTACCAAAGCTTGATATAGAAAAGCTGCCTAATTCGCCCGGAGTATATTACTTTCATAATGAAAAGGGCAAGGTGGTTTACGTAGGCAAGGCTAAAAACCTTAAAAAACGAGTATGCAGCCATTTTACCGGCAATAATCCGGGCCTGCAACGGCAGGAGTTCTTAAAAAGCATTCATCACATTAGCCACCAGGTGTGCGGTACCGAACTAATAGCATTTGTGATGGAAGCCGTGGAGATTAAACGCCTGTGGCCAAAATATAACCGATCGCTCAAGCGGTTCGAGAATACCTATGGCATTTATTGTTATGAAGACCAGCGTGGTTTTATGCGCCTGGCGGTTGATAAGCACCGTAAGCACATGCCATCGGTATATGCCTGCAACTCGCTGTTGGAAGGGCATAACCTGCTTCTTAACCTTATTGAAACATTCAGCCTGTGCCCCAAAATGTGCTTCGTTCAAAAGAACGATCAGCCATGCACAGGCAACAACGTAAACAGTTGTGCGTGTGAAGGCCACGAAACACCGGACGAATACAACCAAAAAGTAACCGCCGCAATAAACGAGTTGAAGAAAGCGCTGCCAACCTTCGCCATCCGCGACGAGGGCCGCACCGGCGACGAGCACAGTTGCATCCTGATAGAGGAAGGCCGTTTTTACGGTATGGGTTACATCTCGCACTACTATGATGCTAACAACATCCAGGCCCTAAAAAACTACCTTACCCCCTACCCGGGTAACGATTACATCAGGAATATAGTAACCGGCTACGCAACCCGCTATCCCGAGTTAAAGGTGAGTTTTGCGTAAACCCAACTGTCATCCTTGATGAAGAAAGCATCTGATTTCTGTTTTACACGTCGGTTACAAGCATGCTATACATTGTATCCTTAGCTATCGTTCAGGACAAGAGAATAAAAAACATTTTCGCCCAAACCTTCAAACAAATAAATTTACCCAGGGTTAATATATTATCATATAAAATACACAAATCTATTATGGATAGCATTAACCAAAATCAACCCGAAGATAACTTTGAGAACCTGGAAGGCAACGAAGCCTGGAAGAAATTAAAGGAAATGGCCGAGGGCGTAAGCTGCTTTTTCTGCAGCAGCATTAAAACCGGCTTGCCTTTTTCTACCCGCCCAATGTCGCCGCAAAAGGTAGATGATAATGGCGACCTATGGTTCCTGAGCGCTAATGACAGCCACAAGAACGAGGAAATAGCCATTGACCCAATGGTGCAGTTACTGTTTCAGGGCTCTAAGTATTCTGATTTCCTGAACGTTTACGGTATTGCGGAGATCATCGATGATAAAGAAAAGATAAAAGAGCTGTGGGAACCGATCCTTAAAACCTGGTTTACCGAGGGAGTGGACGATCCGCGCATCAGCGTAATAAAGGTATCGCCTACGCAAGGCTATTACTGGGACAACAAACATGGCAACGCGGTGGCTTTTGTTAAGCAACTGGTTGGAGCAACCATCGGCAAAACGCTTGATGATTCTATTGAAGGAAAACTTCAATTATAGTATTGGTTGATCGGGTTGATCGAGGGATCAAGGTTAAATACGTTCTAACCACTTGATCAACCCACTCCAACCTTTTCGCGCAGCAGGCGCTGAACAGTTTAATCACTCGTTACAAATTGGGGATATTAGTGAGTGATTGAATAAGTAAAAATATTAAACTGCTCACCAATCAACTAATCACAATCCTGCCATCGGCCATAAAATTTGTTTAACAAATTCTTCATGGAACAATAAGGGCATTGGCACTATCAGCCAAAAGAAAACCCAGATATGAGCTATTACCGGATTTTGCAGCAAGTTTACTTTCCTATTGATCCGGCTCTTCTCTACCAGTACTAATACACCTTGTATCAAAAAATAGAGCGTAGGCAAACCGTAACCGCTGTTCACCGGCACACTTAGTGCCAGTTCGTGCAGTAAACCCGAGAATATAAACGATGCCAGCAAAGCTCCTGTCGGGCCAATCCTATGCCGAAGCGGGCGAAAGATAGCAACGGAAGTCATCTCGCTAAAAGCGATATTCCAGCGTTTGCTCCATAGTTCAGTCAAGCTTAATGCCTTCGCCGGCTGCCTGAACAGGTAATAAGTATTCACACCCGAGAACCGCCACATCCCTGCGCTGATGCTCAGCATGCCGAAGTGCAGCACCAGGCTAAAGCCTATCAGCAACATTAATGTAACTAAAATATAGGTAAGTGCCGATGCTAAATGTAACGACACCACGCCATGCGCCAGCAAGATTAGCATTCCGCCGGCAATCACCCTGCTGATGCCAAAGCGAACCATAGATCCACCACCGGGCAGAGCCTTTTGACCCAATGTTTCGAAGGGTTGTGCACGCATGCCTACCCAGCCAACGGCGTAAACCAGCCATTGCTTAAAACTCAGCTTAAGGGATTGACCCTTATAACCTTCCGTAACGGCAATAACTTTCATCCCGGTAAAGGTTGTAGCGATAATGGCCAGCATTCGGATGATCGGGTGTTCCTGTAGAAATATTATATAGATGACAAGGATACCTGCAACAAGCATCAACCAACCCAATGCTACCTGTTTGTTCTTTAAAAACACATATCCCAGCAGTACCATTGCTAAGTTAAGCACACTAAAGTAAGCCAGGTGCAATACAAGCGCCATTGTTATATCCATTGCTGAAAGTTAAAGTAAAAAGCCCAGCTGTAAACCACGCTGAGGCTACAAAACAATGCCACAAGTACAACCTCAGCCAGTTTATTCCAGCCACCTGCCGGGAAGCTCGCCCTGTCAAAATAAAGGAACTGGATAAGCACCCGCGAGATCCAGTAAAAGGCAATAAAACCTGTAAGCAATGTGGCCAGCCTGCTGCCATTGAGCAGATCGGCGGCCGCAAATAAAGAAACCAGGCCGAAACAGAAGTTAATAACCGCAATATAAACGGCATACGTCCAGAACATTTGCTTAATGAGCGGTTGAACCTTAGCCAGTTCAGTACGCCATTTTAACACCTTAGGAACAGCCAGGCTCCCTGCCACCAAAACCACCTGCGCCAAGCCGGCCAGGCAAATTAGGTTATGAATAGTAACGTTTTCTGTGTGCATAATCATTAAGATCAACAGCACAAAAGTAAGTTAAATATTGAACTTTCAAAATATATTGAAAATAAATTTACCAACATCTCCCCTAAAGTAAAAGAGAGATTGATTTATTGCCAACCTCTCTTTTACTCTTCAAAAACTCTCCCTTTAGTGGGTCGGGCGGCTCTGCTTTACTTTAAATATTTATCATACCATTTAATATACCGCTCTACCCTATCTACCTGGTAGCTTGGGATGCTGATGCCATGGTTTTGGTTGGGGTATAAAATCAACTCGGTAGGCACGCCAAGCGATTTCAGCGCCTGGTACATTTGCTCGCTGCCGGCAGTAGGTACGTTAAAATCTTTTAATCCCGACATAAACAGCACCGGTGTTTTTATCCTGTCGGCATGCAGAAAGGGGTACGAGATCTTATTATACACATCAATGTTTTTCCAGGGTTGGCCCAATTCATTATCGTACTGCAAAATATATTGGTCGATACCATAGTTGGCAATTTGCAGGGCACTACCCGCGCCGCTTGCTGCCGCTTTAAAGCGGGTATCGGTTGCAATTAAAAAGTCGGTTGTGATGCCGCCGTAACTCCAGCCACCCACGCCAAGTTTATCCGGATCGGCAATACCTTGTTTAATCAGCTCGTCTACAGCACCGTGCAGGTCAATCACCTCCTTATTACCCCAGTCGGCATTGATAATATTGGTGTATTTTATACCCCTGCCCGAGCTACCACGATAGTTTACAGCCGCCACGGCGTAACCTGCGCTTGCCAGCACCTGGCAGGTGCCATCAAAGCTGAAATCATCCTGCCCTACAGGGCCGCCATGCACAAACAGGATAAAGGGCATCTTTTGCTTGCTGGTAGTATCCGGCCGGTAAAGTATGCCGGACACCAGCGTACCATCCTTACTGGTTGACCGGAAAGCCGTTACCTGAGCCAGTTTAACATCCTTCAGCCATTCCTGCTGGTGAAAAGTAAGGCGGCGCAGTTTGCCTGTTTCCAGTGCGTAGATCTCAAACGGTGTGTACGGGTCGCTTAAGGTAATTACCCAATTGCCGCCAGTTTGGGCGGTAACATCATTCAGGTTTACCTTACCACGTGTGCTTTTGACAAGATCTATTTTTTTACTTTTTATAGTATAGACGGCAGCGTAACGTTCGCGGTCATCGTCAACTAAAAAGGCAATGCTTTTTCCGTCTTTGCTCCAGGCGGGGCTGTCTGCCGGGCGATCAAGTGCGCCAGTAACGTCAACAATATTCTTACCATCGGCATCCATTATGCACAGCACATTCATATCGTACATGGTGTAGCCGGCATCGGTACTTTCGCGCAGGTAGGCAATCCGTTTACTGTCGGGGCTCCATTGCGGGCTGCCATCGTGGCCCTTCCAGGTAGTAATTTGTTTAATGGTGGCGTTTGGCCTGGCTTCGATAGTAAAAATATCCGTGTTCGAGCTTCTGTCCGGGTCTTCGGCTCGGTTACTCACAAAGGCAATAGTTTTACCATCGGGGCTCCATACCGGCGAGCTTTCATCATAATTGCCTTTGGTGAGCGTATCCAGTTTTTTGGTGTCGATATCCAGTAGGTACAAGTGCGAGTGCAGGTTTTCGAGGTAGCCTTGGTAATCCTGCTTAAAATGATAGCGGTCTACCCGGATGGGCTTGGGTGTTTTGGGTTCTTTATCGGTTTTATTCTCCGGGTCTTCAATCACCATAACTATCTTGCTGCCATCGGGCGCCCAATCGTAATCGCCCAGGTCGCCTTTTATATCCGAGATCTTCCTGGCCTCGCCGCCGCGCCTGTCCATCAGCCACAGTTGCGATCCGTTCTTTGATTCGCGTGAGGATAAAAATGCCAGGTATTTGCCATCGGGGCTCCAGCGCGGCTTGGAGGCAGGTTCGGTACCATGTGTTAGCTGGATAGATTGCTTGCCGTCAAAGCTCTGCATCCACAGGTGCGATACGCGCTTATCTTTTGTGGTGTCTACCGTAGAAACACTATAGGCTACCCACTGTCCATCCGGCGAAACCTGCGGATCGCTTACGGTTGGAATTTTATAAAAGTCCGTGGGTTTAAAAGGTTTCTTTTCGGTTTGAGCAAAAGCAGGGGCCGCTAAACAGGCCAACAGAATGACAGGCAGGCATTTTTTCATATAATGGCATTTATTTAAAGTGTAATTTAAGCAATTACCAATAAACCAATGATATAAATATGATTTTAAAAAAGATAATGGGGTAGGAATAGTGACCGCACCGCCCATGCAGCGTCTACGCTTGGATGCTATATTTTGTAAGTGTCCACACTTACATTTGCCGAGAGATTTATTTTCGTAAGCGTGGACGCTTACCAACTTGATTCTTCAAGTGTAGACACTTGAAGGGGCGCTATTTTAGAACTTATCATTGCAGGTTGCTTTAGCCAAACTATCCTGTTAACTAATCTCAAAGCAACTGATACCTAACTTCTTAAATCACCCCTGCCTTTTCCAACTCTGCCTGCATTTGCTGTTGTAAGCTCAGTGCTTCGGCGCGGGCAGCTTCGGCAAAATCTTCGCCGTTGCTTGCGTAGATGATTGAGCGGGAAGCGTTTACAATAAGGCCGCAATCGGGCGTTATACCATATTTACACACTTCCTCTAAACTGCCGCCCTGTGCACCAACGCCGGGTACCAGTAAAAAATTATCGGGGGCGTATTTGCGAATGTTGGTAAACTCGGTACTTTTAGTAGCCCCTACAACAAACATCAACCTATCGGCACCAGCCCACGTATTGGCTTTTTGTATCACGGTTTCGTATAAGTAGCCTTCGCCGGTGTTTAGATATTGAAAATCTTTACTGCCTACGGACGAAGTAAGCGCCAATATGATCACCCATTTGCCATCGTATTTTAAATAAGGCGTAACACTATCGTTACCCATGTACGGGGTTACGGTTATAGCATCAAAACCCATCCCGGTAACATCCTCATTAAAAAAAGCTTTGGCGTAATTATCAGATGTATTGCCAATGTCGCCGCGCTTGGCGTCAATAATGCTCAGGCAATCTTTAGGCAGATACTCGTAAGTTGAAATAAGGCTTTGCAAGCCTTTTATGCCCCTGGCTTCGTAAAAAGCGGCATTGGGCTTGTAGGCGATGCACAAATCTTTAGTGGCATCAATAATACGCTTGTTAAATTCAAACACCGGATCGGCGTAGTCTTTTAAAAAACCGGGGATCTTATCCGGGTCGGTATCCAGGCCAACGCATAAAAAAGTTTTCTTAAGTTTTATCTGATCTATAAGCTGCTGGCGCGATATCATGGGCGAGTATTTTTTGAATAAGTGTTCAAAAGTCTAAAAAAATAAGTAATTAGTCATAATTTATTAATAAATTTGCATTTAAAGATAATTTCATTAAAATTGCATTGTTTTCCCTTGCATTTCTTGCACTAAAGAAACAATTTTGATCACCATCACGTTATTATTCACCTAATACTTGCCGGGTTTAATGTTGCACAACAGGGGTTGAAAAACATCTTTCAAATAAAAATCCTTTTGAACTATAATTCAAATCATGTCTGATAAAATCGAATTGAACGACAAACTCGTTTCTGAGTTGCGCGAAATTGCTAAAAGTTTGGGTATTGCAGAGGCTGATGAGCTAAGAAAAGCCCCCCTGATTACTGCTATTATTCAACAACAGCAATTAATAGAAGCAGCCAGAAATCAACAAAGTATTGTTAACGATATATATACTGAAAAATCTGCCACTGTAACTGCCGAAGCTGAAGTTGAGCCTGCCACAGATGGCGGCGAAAAAACACGTAAAAGAGTACGCACTATTAAGGCCGCTAAAAACGAGCCGCGTGTTGAGATCCCATTAAACGATACCAACTTGTTTTCCGAAGAAGAGGAAGACGAAGCACAAAATAATAATAAAGGTAATATAACCCCGGCGGTTTCTGCCACAAGCACCCCTACCGAAGAAGAGCAGGCTATTAAAGCTGAGCAAGTGCCGGCTGAGGCACGCCCGCAGAAATTTGAGCGCCGTGTAAACAACACCGGTAACGGTAACAATAATAATAATGGCCAGCAAAAAAACCAAGAGGCTATTAACCTTGATTTTGATAACGTTATTGTTAACGAAGGTGTACTGGAAATTATGCCCGATGGTTACGGTTTCCTGCGTTCGTCAGATTATAACTACTTAACTTCTCCTGATGATATTTATGTATCACAGAGCCAGATAAAACTATTCGGCTTAAAAACAGGAGATACCGTTCGCGGCAGCATCCGCCCGCCTAAAGAAGGTGAAAAATATTTCCCATTGGTACGTGTGGAAGCCATTAACGGCCGTATCCCTGCAGAAGTGCGCGACCGTGTTCCTTTCGACCACTTAACGCCGCTTTTCCCTTCAGAAAAACTGAGCTTGTTTACAGATGCCGGTAATTACTCTACCCGTATTATGGACCTGTTCTCGCCAATTGGTAAAGGCCAGCGTGGTTTAATTGTAGCCCAGCCTAAAACAGGTAAAACCATGTTATTAAAGGATGTTGCTAACGCGATAGCCAAAAATCATCCGGAAGTTTACCTGATCATCTTGCTGATAGACGAGCGCCCCGAGGAGGTTACCGATATGGCCCGCAGCGTACGCGCCGAAGTAGTATCATCTACCTTTGATGAGCCTGCAGAGCGCCACGTTAAAATTGCCAACATTGTTTTAGAGAAAGCAAAACGTATGGTTGAGTGCGGCCACGATGTAGTTATCCTGCTGGATTCTATCACCCGTTTGGCACGTGCTTATAACACTGTTGCACCGGCATCTGGTAAAATCTTATCTGGTGGTGTGGATGCCAACGCATTACACAAACCAAAACGCTTTTTTGGTGCGGCCCGTAACATTGAAGATGGCGGCTCGTTAACCATTATTGCTACAGCATTAACCGAAACAGGCTCTAAAATGGATGAGGTTATCTTTGAAGAATTTAAAGGTACCGGTAACATGGAGCTTCAGTTGGATCGTAAATTATCTAACAAACGTATTTTCCCGGCTATCGATATTACGGCATCAAGCACCCGCCGCGATGATCTGCTGCTCGATCGTGAGACACTGCAACGTATCTGGATTTTACGTAACCACCTGGCTGATATGAATTCACAGGAATCGATGGAGTTTTTACAGGCTCAGATCCGCGGTACTAAAACCAACGAAGAGTTCCTTATCTCAATGAATTCATAATATATTTATATATGCGGAGTTATAATTTAGTAAAACGTTAACGTAATAGTTCATGTTTTTTAATAAAATTATGATACCTTCATAAAATATGAGGAGGCGGGTAAAAAAACATCTTCCAAATGCCATTACATGTGCTAACCTGTTTAGCGGGTGCATTGGTATAGTATTTACTTTTCAGGATAACCTGGTGTTTGCATCCTACGCCATATTTTTGGCGGCTATATTCGATTTCTTCGATGGCTTTGCCTCGCGGGTGCTTAACTCCTTCTCCTGCATAGGTAAAGACTTGGATTCGCTGGCAGATATGGTGAGCTTTGGCGTACTGCCATCGGCCATTATGTACGAGCTGCTGCTGAGAGCACCTCAGATAGAAGGTGTAAGCCAATGGTTAAACTTTATTGCTTTCCTTATCCCCGTATTTTCGGCACTGAGGTTAGCCAAGTTTAATACAGATACCCGCCAGGCCGAGAGCTTTATAGGCTTGCCTACACCGGCAAACGCTATCCTGATAGCCTCTATCCCACTGATACTTATCCAATACGAAGGTATATCGCGCTATATATTAAACCCTTACGGTTTATCAGCCTTTATTATTGTGATGTGTACCCTGCTGGTGGCCGAAATTCCGTTGATGTCGCTTAAGTTTAAGAACCGCGATTTCAACAAAAATTTTTACCGTTATTTATTACTGTTGTTCTCGGCAATACTCATTCTATTTTTTAAATTTGCCGCAGTTCCGGTGGTTATTGTAATGTATATCACCCTATCATTAATTCAACTAAAATTTGCAGATAATACTGTAATGAGCGGTTCTCCAAAAAATCATTCTTAACAGCCAAACTGCCACAAACTTACTTTAATGAAAAAATTCCTGGCCGAAATAGACGTAATGCCTAAAAAAGAAATTCTTGACCCGCAAGGTAAAGCCGTAACCGGCAGTATGAAAAACCTGGGTTTAGCCGAAATTCAGAACGTACGCATTGGCAAACACATCTCTTTAGAAATTGAGGCCGACAGCACCGAAGCTGCAAGCGCCAAAGTAGACCAGGCCTGCAAAAACCTGCTGGCTAACCTGATCATGGAAAGCTACACCTTTAAACTGGAAGAAGTTATTTAAGTCGGGAGTCTGAAAGACGGTAAGTCAGGAAGATATAAGAAATACTCGCAGTAACATGCTTAAACAAAGAAGGCAACCCAACAGGTTGCCTTCTTTGTTATTATATCATTTAAGAAGCTATCTTCCGGACTTACCGTCTTTCGGACTTCCGGACTCCTTATAAATTCGCTTCTTTCTCTATTTTGATCTTATTAAGCGCTATCAGGTTGGCGCTTACGGTAGTTTTAACCTGGTTAAATTTTTCGATGATCTCGACGGGATTTTGGCCGCCGGCTTTGCAGGCCAGTTCCACTTCCTGTATGGTAGCCTGGCTCCATGGCATGCCAAAGAAACCCAGGTTTGGTTTTAGCTTATGCGATGCAGATGAAGCGGTAGCCCAGTCCTGCACGTTGATGGCTGTACTTATGGTATCTATCAATTGCGGTGTTTGCTCTAAAAACATGCCGATGGAATCTACAATAAATTCATCGCTGCCATCGGCAATTTCGTATAAAAAGGAAAGGTCAAGATCTTGGTTGGGTATGCTATCGGCCATCGTATCGGTTGTTATTTATTCAAAAATATAATTTTTTTACAATCAAGGAATCTTTTAGCTCTTTTTTGAGTGCTAAAATGTTTTTATTCAGCACAGGATGAACAAATTCAGGCGCAAGCTCCTCCAGTGGCTCTAATGTAAACCTGCGGTTATGCAGCTGCGGGTGCGGCACTATAAGGTTCGGTTCCTCTATAATGCTCTCGCCATAAAATAAAATATCGATATCAATAATGCGCGAGCCCCATTTTTCTTCCCGCTTGCGGCCCATTTCAATTTCTATAGCCAGTATCTTTTGCAATACCTGCTGTGCCGGCAATGTAGTTTGCAGTAATACCACCTGGTTAAGGTAATCGGGCAGATCGGTTTTTCCCCATGATTGTGTTTCGTAAACAGATGAAGTTTTAATTACCGGGGCAACCTCTTCTTCAATATGTTGTATGGCATCCTTTAAAAATCCTTCGCGGTTGCCCAGGTTACTGCCCAGTAATAAAAAAACATCAATCATTGTTGTAACAAATAGTATGGATATAGCTCTTAATAAAACAATAAACCGCATCGAATTACTAAGTTTGCATATATAACGATTTATAACAGTTAATGAAACAATTCTTCAAATTTGTATTGGCCACAGTAGTAGGCATAGTTATCTCAACTATATTGCTCTGTATTTTATTCGTTGTGATAATAGGTGGAATTGTTGCAGCAACCGGCGACAGTAAAGAGGTGAACGTAGACTCCAACTCCGTATTGCATGTTAAGTTCAATTATGATATAAACGAACGTACGGCAAACAACCCCTTTGCCTTTTTAACACCCGATGATAACCGCCCGCTGGGCTTAAATGATATTTTGGCCAGTATAAAAAAGGCCAAAGGTGATGATAACATCAAAGGTATCTTTCTGGATGAGAGCTACATGTCTGGCCAGGCCACTACCGAGGAGATCCGCAATGCGCTGATAGATTTTAAAAGATCGGGCAAGTTTGTGGTAGCTTACGCCGAAATTTACACCCAAAGCTTTTACTATTTAGCTTCGGTTGCTGACAAGGTTTATGTAAACCCGAAAGGTATTTTTGAGTTCCGCGGGTTTAGTTCAGAAGTTACCTTTTTAAAAGGTGCATTGGATAAACTGGGTATTGAAGCGCAGATTATAAAAGTAGGTACCTACAAAAGCGCGGTAGAACCATTCTTTCTTACTAAAATGAGCGATGCCAACCGCCTGCAGGTTACCTCCTACTTAGGTTCGATGTACGATCATTTCCTTACCGGCATAGGCAGAAGCCGCAGCATCAACAAAGATTCGTTATTCAATTACGCCAACAACGGCCTGATACAGGAGCCCGAAGACGCGCTGAAATACAAACTGGTTGACGGTTTAAAATATAAAGACGAGATCCTGAGCGACCTTAAAAAACGCACCGAGATCAAAGAAAAAAACAACCTTCACAGCGTTGAAATAGCCGAATATGCAGGCAACAAGTCTAAAGATAATGGCGACGATGACACCAACAGCTCATCTAAAAATCGCATCGCAGTAATTTACGCGTCGGGCGAAATTAACGGCGGCGATGGTGATGATAACAGCATTGGCTCTGAAAAGATCTCCAAAGCACTTCGCCAGGCACGTACCGATGACAAAATTAAAGCGGTAGTTTTAAGGGTGAACTCACCGGGTGGCAGCTCTTTAGCTTCAGATGTTATCTGGCGCGAGGTAATGCTTACCAAAAAAGTAAAACCTATTATAGTTTCTATGGGCGATGTTGCGGCATCGGGCGGTTATTACATAGCCTGCGCAGCAGATTCTATTGTTGCCGAGCCAAACACCATCACGGGCTCCATCGGTATTTTTGCCGTACTGCCCAACATGAAGAAACTGTTTAACGAAAAACTGGGGATCACTTTTGATGGTGTAAAAACCGGTAAATATGCCGATCTGGGTGATGTTAGTCGCCCGTTGACGCCTGAAGAAAGAGAAATTTTGCAGAAAAGCGTAAACCACGGGTATGACACTTTTACCAAAGCAGTAGCTAATGGCCGTAAAAAAACGCAGGAATACGTAAACTCTATTGGCCAGGGCCGTGTGTGGACAGGCTCGCAAGCTATAAAAATTGGCTTGGTAGATAAACTGGGCAACATAAACGATGCCGTAAACATGGCTGCTAAAAAAGCTAACCTAAAAGATTACAAACTAGTAAGTTACCCCGAGCAAAAAAGCATCCTGAGTAAATTTGGTCAGGGCTTAACCGCCGAAGTAAAGGCCCATTTTGTAAAAGCCGAGCTTGGCGAAAACTACCAGTATTACGAGCAGATTAAAGGTGTAACCCAAATGATGCGTACCCCGCAGGCCCGTATGCCATACGAAGTAGTGATAAAATAATTTTTTGTTCAAATATTTTCATGGAAAGCCGCCTCGTGAGGGGTGGCTTTTTTGTTGCTGTAGAAATTGCGAAACTTATTCCGTTGTCATTTCGAGGGAAGCGCAGCAAAGAGAAATCTTGTTCATAAGACAGGTAGCAAACTTTACATAATGAACAGGATTTCTCCTAGTATCTCGTTCGAAATGAGAATGTCGGCAAATTTATAAGTCACAAAACTTTTCTTAACTAATAGTTGCTTATTACAAGTAGTAAGTGCAAAGTCAAATTCAGCCCTGCTTGCCTTCTCATCCTTTCCGTTTAAAAACAGATATGCCATCCTGTTGTTCAGTTTATAAATAAACCGGCAAATTACACCTGCCTTTTGTATTTTTACGCACAAACCAAATTATGGAAAACAAACCCATAGCCCGTACGCTTCGCCTGCTGTCGCAGCTGATGGAATTGAATGGTGTTAACCCGTTCAAGATAAAATCTATAGCTAATGCAGCCTTTAAAGTAGATAAACTGCCCTTCCCTATTGCCGGTAAAACGGTAGAAGAACTAGAGAAAATAGATGGTATTGGCAAAAGCCTTGCCGCCAAAATAGCCGAACTGCTTGCAACCGGCACCATGGCCGAACTGCAGGAAATGCTGGAACAAACGCCCGAAGGTGTTGTAGAAATGATGCATATTAAAGGTATCGGCCCTAAAAAAGTAGCCGTTATCTGGAAAGAACTGGGCATCGAAAACGTAGGAGAACTCTATTACGCCTGCAACGAGAACCGCCTGGTGGAGGCCAAAGGCTTCGGCTTAAAAACGCAGGACGAGATCCGTAAACTGATAGAGTTCCGCATGGCGGGGAACGGTAAATTCCTTTATGCCCAAGTAGAAGAGGAAGCCAAACTGCTAATGGACGAAATAAGGGGCGTTTTCCCTGATGCTTTAAAGCATTTTGCGGGTGAGTTTCGCCGTTTAAATGATATCATTACCGAACTGGTTATTGTGGTGGGCAGCCTCGACCAGCATATTGCATTCACGGCGCTTGCCGAATCGCAGATCCTGAACAACGTGAGTTTGAACGGAACCCACATCTCCGGCGAACTGAAGAACGGCCTGCTGGTTGATATTATCTGCGTTGATAAGGACGAGTATTATAAAGAACTTTTCCTCAATACAGGTACCGACGAACATGTAGAAGCGGTGCTGGCCCGCATCAGCAATACGCTGGAGCAGCCTTCGAGCGAGGAAATGATCTATCAGAAAGCCAACCTAAGCTGGATTCCGCCCGAACTGCGCGAGGGTACCACTTTTATTGACAGGGCCAACAATAATAACTTGCCAACGCTGATCACCTACCGCGACCTGAAGGGTACCCTACACAACCACAGTACCTGGAGCGACGGCGTAAACACGCTGGAAGAAATGGCCCTCTACTGCCGCGACGAACTGAAACTGCAGTACTTAGGCATGTGCGACCACAGCAAAAGCGCCTTTTATGCCAAAGGCTTAAGCATTGAACGCGTTTTACAGCAGCAGGAAGAGATAGACCATCTTAACAAAAAGCTAAACGGCTTCCATATATTTAAGGGTATCGAATCGGATATCCTGAACGATGGCTCGCTGGATTACCCGGACGAAATTCTGCAGCGCTTTGATTTTATAGTGGCATCGGTACACAGCAACCTTAAAATGCAGGAAGATAAAGCCACCGCCCGTTTAATAAAAGCTATAGAAAACCCATACACCACCATATTGGGCCACCCTACCGGCAGACTGTTGCTAAGCCGCAAGGGGTATGATATCGACTATAAAAAAGTGATTGATGCCTGCGCCGCCAACAATGTGGTGATAGAAATTAATGCCAACCCCGTACGTTTAGACCTCGACTGGCGCTGGCACCAGTATGCACTGGAAAAAGGCGTTATGCTTTCTATTAACCCGGATGCGCACCGTAACAGCGGTTTCCTGGATATGGAATACGGCGTAAACGTTGCCCGCAAAGGCGGCCTCAGCAAAGAAATGTGCCTTAATGCGCTATCTTTGGAGGAAATAACCAAGGTTTTTGAAGCAAAGAAACCCAAGGTAGTAGCTTAGGTTAATTTAATGCCGAACATTAAATACCCAACATCGAATATTGAAATAGACTTCGGTGTTGGATATTCAAAATTCGTTATTCGATATTATTCTGCTTATTTTTTCCTTACAGATGGCTAATGCCTGTGCAGTATGAGCGGAAAGCCCAGCCGCAGGCAACGCCCAAACAACATTTACAAGATATAAAATACCATGCAAAACAACCTTGAGCAAACGCTCTTAGATAAAATAACCGATACCGAAACCCTTGCCGCACGCATACAGGCCTGGAAAGCAGAAGGTAAAAAAATAGTGTTCACAAACGGCGTGTTCGATCTGCTGCATCTGGGGCATATTACCTATATGGCCAAGGCCGCCGAACTGGGCGATAAACTGGTGATAGGCCTTAACGCTGATGCATCGGTAAAAAGGCTGAAAGGCGAAAGCCGCCCGGTGAACGACCAAAGCAACCGCGCCGCCCTATTGGCTGCACTGTTTTTTATAGATGGCGTAGTGCTTTTTGAAGAAGATACCCCGAGCGACCTGATCGTAACCCTGATGCCCGATATACTGGTAAAAGGTGCCGATTATACCATTGAAAACATTGCAGGCGCCAAAGAAGTGCTGGCAAATGGCGGCGAAGTAAAAACGATAAGCTTGGTGGAAGGGTACTCCTCTACCTCTATCATCAACAAAATACGGGGCCAGATGGCTTAACCGGGCAACGCTGCGCAGATGAAGATACTGGTGATCCGCTTTAGTTCGATGGGTGATATTATTTATACCACACCTGTTGTGCGTTGTTTAAAAAAGCAGGTTGCCAATGCCGAAGTGCACTTTTTAACCAAACCGGCGTTTCAGTATATTTATAACAACAACCCCTACCTGGATAAGCTGCTATTGTTGAAACCCACCCTGGCAGAAACCATTACCGATATAAAAGCAGAGCGTTATGATCTGATTATTGATCTGCATAACAATCTCCGCACGGCTATCATAAAACTGCGTACGGGCATCAAGTCATCAACATTTAAAAAGCTGGCTATCCGTAAATGGCTTAGTCTGCGGTTTAATTTAAAACTGGTGCCCCCTACCCACCTGGTAGATCGCTATTTAAAACCCACCGCGTTATTAGGTGTGGTGAACGACGGCCAACCAATTGACTACTATATAAACAAACCCTACCAGCTAAATGACTTGCTGCCCGCCACACACCAAAATGGCTTTGTAGCTTTTATTATAGGTGCCACGCATTTTACCAAAAGGCTGCCAAACGCTAAGATCATCAGCATTTGCCAGGAGCTTAAGTACCCGGTTGTGCTGCTGGGCGGCAATGATGTTAAGGCCAATGCGGATGAAATTCATTCAGTCCTGGGCAGCAAAATTTACAATGCCTGCGGAGTAACGTCGCTGGATGAATCTGTTTTCCTGGTATCAAAAGCCCAGAGTGTAATTGGTTTTGACACCGGTTTAACCCACATTGCCGAAGCCTTTAACCGGCCAATTGTATCTGTTTGGGGTGGCACCGTGCCCGAGTTACTGGGTGTGCAGCCTTACATGGTGCAGGATGTGCTGATCTCTGCGACTGATATTTCCTGCCGGCCATGCTCTAAATTCGGGTCGGAGAAATGCCCGCTCGGTCATTTTAAATGCATGAATGACATGCCTTTAGAGCCGATAACGGCTTTTGTAAACGCGCGATAGAATTAATTCTTAAGAGAATTTACATTTTTCTGTATCTTTCGGGCAAATTTAAACCCTTCAACACAATGAAAAAATTACTACTTACGTTAGCGCTTTCTACAGCTGCGTTATTCACATTTGCACAAATCCCTACCATTGGTATCAGGGGCGGCGTAAACTTTGCCGATGTTTCTGCATCAAGCGGAAGCGCTTCTGTATCATTAGGTACATTAACTACTTTTAATGCAGGTGTATTTGCCGACTTAAAAGCCGGTGCTATTTCTATTCAACCGGGCTTATTTTACACCGGTAAAGGTTTTAAACTGTCTGATAGCGACGAAAGCGGCTCGGCACAACTTAGCCTGCGTTACTTACAGGTACCTGTAAACTTTGTTTACCATGTACCGGTAGTTGTTGGTAATATTTACTTTGGCGCGGGGCCGTTTGCAGCTTTTGGCTTATCGGGTAAAACAAAAGCAACATCGGGCGGCACATCTATTGAACAGGATGTAACCTTTGGTGATGGCGAAGAAGATGTTAAAAGAACTGAGTTTGGCTTACAAGGCATTGCTGGTTTCCAATTAAAAGGCGGCTTTTTAGTAGGTTTAAACTACGATTTAGGCTTAACCAACATTGCTAACACCAACCAGGAAGGCAAACTTAAAAACCGTGTATTCGGCGTTTCTGTAGGATTCACTTTCTAAGCAATTAAAAAATTAATTAATGAGAAAGAGGGGCAATTTGTCCCTCTTTCTCTATTTTAGGCCCATGAAAAAGCTCCTGCTTGTACGCCACGCCAAAGCCACACACGAAAGCGGTTACTCTGACTTTGAACGCCCTTTAACAGATAAAGGCATTGAAGGTGCCCAAAATATGGCCAACCACCTGCAACAGCAAAGTATAAAACCACAAATAATGGTTACCAGCCCGGCTTTGCGCACTCATACTACTGCCAATATTTTTACAGATACGCTCGGCATTCCACCTGCCACTATAGATAAAGCTGTTTATGATGCGGCACAAAGCACCTTGCTCCGTATCATCAGCAGCTTTCCGCAGGAATACGATTTTATTGGGCTTGTTGGGCATAACCCGGCCGTTGCCGAAGTGCTTTACACCCTAAGCGGTGCGCTGAAAGAAGTGCCACCCGGTACGGTTGCCCTGATAGAATTTGATGTAGAAAGCTGGGAAGAGATCCACGAAGACAGTGGCAAACTTACCTACTACGATAACCCTAAAATTTAATTAATGCAATAGGTTTTACCGGGCAGTGAACGGATAAAACCCTGCAGTTCCATATCCAGCAAAGTCATGGCTAACTGGCTCATGGGTAAATTTGTTTTCAGTGTAAGATCATCAATACCCAGTGGTGCTTTATGCTCGCGAATGATCTCATAAACAGCGCGTTCTTCTGCTGACAGGTCGATAGGTAATATCAGTTGGTCGGGCGTATTCTTTAGTTCGCTGTTCTTTTCCCAACCCATGCTGTATGCCAAATCTGCCACGCAGGTAAGCAAAGCCGCTTTATTATTACGAATGAGGAAGTTACACCCTTCGGAATATTCGTCCCCCAGCCTGCCCGGGAAAGCATATACATCGCGGTTGTAGGAGTTGGCAATCTCTGCCGTAATGAGCGCACCGCCTTTCAATCCCGCTTCTATCACCACGGTAGCATCTGCCATACCGGCAACAATCCTGTTCCTTTGCGGAAAGTTCTCTCTATCGGGATTGGTGCCCGATGGATATTCGGTAAGCAGGCCGCCATTCTCCAGCATCTTTTCAGCAGTAGCGCGGTTCTGGCTCGGATACATCCTGTCGTAACCGTGGCCAAGCACACCTACGGTAGGCACGCCGGCCTTTATACATTCTTTATGCGCGGCAACATCAATCCCCAGGGCAAGGCCGCTGGCTACTAACACATTGTATTCCTGCAGTTCTTCAATCAACTGCCGGCAAAGCTGCCTGCCATAGTCGGTTGCATTGCGGGTACCCACAATACTTACTACCCGCTGCATGTTATAGTTGCCGTTGCCCCTCGAATACAAGAGTAAGGGTGAGTCGTTACAATTCTTTAACCTTTTTGGATAGCGGGCATCCGTATAAAAAAGTACATCGATATTATTCTTGTCTATAAAATTAAGCTCCTGCTCGGCACGCCTCAGGGCTTCATCAAAGTCGGCAAGTTCCAGCGTTTTGGTACCAACGCCATAGGCTTTTGCCAGCGTGGCTTTAGATAAACGGAAGAGTTGCTCGGCATCCCCAAAATGGCTGATCATGGATTTTGCCAGCACAGGGCCAATTTTTTTTATAAATGTTAAGGCTATTTGATGTTGTAACGACATAAGGTTTGTATGCCCTAAAGTATAAATAAATCCTAATATTATTAGCAATTTGTTTAAAAAAGGCATTGGGTAACAGTAATAGTATGTAGTCATGCTAACCAAATGCGTCATTTTCTGCGCCTTGGCACTCTGCACCGCTTTAACCCCCACAAATAAACTTGCAAAAACTACAAAAATAGTTTGCAAACTATAAAAATAGTTATACCTTAGCCTAACTATAAAAATAGTTTGCTATGAACTTAAAAGAACTTACCAAGGCTGAGGAGCAGATAATGCAGATACTGTGGCAGTTAAAAGAAGCTATTGTAAAGGATGTGTTGGAAAAGATTCCCGAACCCAAGCCCGCTTACAACACCGTATCTACCGTGGTACGCGTGCTGGAAGGCAAGGGTTTTGTCGATCATAAAGCTTACGGCAACTCGCACGTGTACTTCCCCCTCATCAGCGAGGATGATTACAAGAAGTTTACGTTTGATAAGCTGATGAAAAATTACTTCAGCGATTCCTACAAGAGCCTGGTATCCTTTATTGCCGACGATAAAAACCTCGGCCTGAAAGAATTGGATGAACTAACCGACCTGCTAAACAACCTTAAAAATAAAAAACAATGAACTGGCTGCACTACCTTGTTGAAGCAAATATTTACCTGGGGGTATTTTATTTGTGCTATTGTTTGTTTTTAAACCGCGAAACACACTACAATTTAAACAGGGCATACCTGCTGTTCAGTTGTGTTTTAGCATTTGTGCTGCCGTTTACCCAGCTTAGCATAATAAGGCCCGCCGAACCCGAGCCGTTACAATTAGTACTTATACCACAGGTAAAAATCATAGGGATACCTGCACCTAAAGTGCCAACATCCTTTTTGTCCCAGATCAGTTTTGATGATGCATTACTTTATACATACATCATCGGTTCGGTAATTACACTGGCGGTATTTGCGCACCGGCTGTATCGGTTATCATTACTAACACGCAGTAAAAAAGCACTTTACGATAACAAATACAAGCTTATTCAGCTTAACGGGAATAATACCGCTTTCTCATTCTTCAATTACCTTTTTATCGGCACCAACGTGCCCAAAGCCGATACCATTATAGCGCACGAACTGGTACACATCCGTCAGAAACATTCCGCAGATATTGTTTTCCTGGAGATACTAAAGGTAATAAGCTGGTTTAACCCGTTGGTTTACCTGCTGCAGCGCAGCCTTAAAACCGTGCACGAGTACATTGCCGATGAGCAAACAGCTGCCTACGAGCAGGATGCGCTGGGCTACTCGTCGTTTCTGCTCAATAATGCTTACGGCATACAGGGGGCATCCATAGCACATTCTTTCTTTAATTATAACCTTTTAAAAAAGCGAATCATTATGTTAAACCAAAAACGATCAGGTAAGTTAGCCAGGCTAAAGTACCTTGCAGTAGTGCCGCTTTGCGGCGGGATGCTCTGTGCATCCACATTAGCGTTCAGCAAAGATTACGGGTTTATTGACCTGGCGCCCAAGTCAATAAAACACGAAGCCGAAACGGCCAAAGCCCATTCCGGCACAATTAAGTACTTTAAAATAACTGATAAAAAGCAGAATATCACCGCCTACTCCGGCAATCTTTCTTTTACTGTTAAAGGCGTTAAAAAAATGTATTATGCTGCTACTGTTACCGATGCGGATATCAGCTACATTTATGAGAACATGAAACTTAATGTAGAAGTTATTGAGGTAGATGCTAAAACCAAGTTACCAGCTGATTCCTTCCGTACATCTCAACAGGATACGTTGAAATTGAAAAAAGCACCGCAACCACCGCGCTTAAAAATCGACAAAAAGCTCCCTCCACCACCGCCACCAATAGAAAAATCAGCGCCAAAAGTTGTCGAGCTGCGGATAGACCCACCAGCCGTTGCCCCAAAACCGCTTAAATTAAAAAAGTCTAAAGCAGCAAAACCTCTTGAAATAGAAATTGTACCTGTTGAAAAAAGCGGTAAGAAAACCCCGCCGCCGCCGCCCATGCTTAAAATAGAACCTGCCAAAACAGAAACAGCAGCCCCGGCTCAAAACGACCAGGCTAATTTCTACAAAGCCATTGCAAGAACAGTAAGATACCCAACGAGTGCCTACAACAACCATATAACAGGCCGGGTGATTGCTACCTTTAAGGTAACAGATAGCAAAATCTCGAATGTTGCGGTGGTAAGAGGCGTAACGGATGACCTGGATAGAGAAGTAAAAAGAGCTATAGAGGCCTACTCCGGCTCGCTTAATCTTAAGCCGGCAACGTATGCTATACCTGTTTCCTTCACACTGGTGGGTGCCGATAACAAAACAGAGTTTAAGCCAGATACCCGCTTAAGCAAAATAGCTATATCAGCCAAAGCTGCAAACACAGGCGAAAGCATATTAAGTTTAAACGAAGTTGTAATAGCAGGCTATTATAAATAAAGGCTATTAACCTTTTACGTAGATCACTTGCTTGGTTTCAAAAAACTCCTCGTCAAAATAATCCTTGAGGTAGAATTGCTGAACGGCTAAACCCGCGTCGGCAATTTCTTGCGTTAGGTCGCCGCCTTTTAAATACAGTATCCCGTTGGCTAATTTGTTGTTAGATTGCTTCGCAAACTTGTCCTTTACCCAGGGATAAAAATCCTTGAGTTGCGTTACCGCACGCGATACCACAAAATCAAACTTCTCTTTTACTTCTTCGGCACGCAGGTGCGATGCACGCAGGTTTTTTAGGCTCAAAGCGGTTGATACTTCGTTAACCACCTTTATTTTTTTTCCTATCGAATCTACCAGGTAGAACTTGGTTTCAGGAAACATAATCGCAAGCGGTACACCGGGAAAGCCCCCGCCGGTACCCACATCCAGCACACTTTCGCCGGGTAAGAAAGGCATTACTTTGGCAATTCCGAGGGAATGCAGCACATGACGCTCATAAAGCAGATCGATATCCTTGCGCGATACCACGTTGATCTGGTTGTTCCAAAAAGTGTAAAGCTCCTGCAGGCGGGCAAATTGCTCCTGCTGCTCTGCTGTTAAATGCGGAAAATATTTCAGGATCAGATCAGATGTCATCCTTGTTGTAGCGGTTAATAATGTTGCCTAATAAATACCTCGCCCTGAATAATTGCGCCTTTACCGTACCCAGCGGCAGATCGAGCTGCTGGGCAATCTCTTCGTAAGAAAGCTCATCAAAATAACGCAGGGTAATGAGGTTACGGTAGCGCTGCGGCAGGCTTTCTATTAATAATTTAAGCTCTTCGGTTTGCTGTTTCTTAATAGATGTTTCTTCCGGGTTCAGTACATCTGCTTTAATTTGCAGTTGTTTTTCCTCGCCCTCGTCGCCCATCATACTGTGGATAGATTGCGTGTTGAGTTTCTTTTTTCGGATAAAATCGATACAATTGTTGGTAGCCACACGGAAAAGCCAGGTACTGAAGGCATACTCTGGCTGGTATTTTTCCAGCTTCTCAAAGGCTTTTGCGAACGTTTCAACCGTAAGATCCATTGCATCTTCCTTGTTGTTTACCATCTTCAGCACCATAAAGTATATCGAATCTTTATAGCGGTGCATCAGGTCGGCATAGGCTTTTTGGTTGCCCTCTCTTGCTTTCACCACCAGGTGAAAATCGTTCTTGGCGTTCTCGGTAAAATTTGCGTTTACTTCCATCGGGTGGTTTTTATAAAGGTACCAATCAATCCAAATACATTTAAATATATATAATATACCATATCAAAAAAAGGTACGGCCCATAACATATCTGCTGCATCCAGCTTCTTAAATACCTTCCGGTAGATTAAGAGTTGCAATATCCACCTAAAAACCAATATACCGGCAGCAAGCAACGGTTCAAAGTTGAATACCAGGCACAATATAAATAAAACGTAGAATAAAAAGCCGCTCACCGCATCAAAGCTCAGCATGCGCCTGTGCTTGTTCTTATACAGTTTACCTACCCCCATATGGCGTTTTTTTTGCCTGTACCAACCGCTTAAAGTTGTTTTTGCGCTGGTATAAACAAAGGTATCGGGGTGAATTTCTATGATAGTATTCTCGGCAGTAGCGTTCTGGTTAACAAACAGATCATCATCCCCTGCCATTACATGCATGTGGGCCGCAAAGCCTTTTACGCTAAAAAACAATGTTTTTGTATAGGCTAAATTACGCCCAATCCCCATATAGGCATCGCCATTTAACGCTGCCGAAAGATAGTTGATACCCGTCTTAAGGGTTTCGAAACGGATAAAAGCGTTAAGGAAATTACTGGTACGATAGTACGGCGAATAGCCCAAAACTATCTGCGCAGGCGTGGTAAAGTTAGCCGCCATGCGGGTTATCCAGTTCAACGTAGCGGGTTTGCAGTCGGCATCGGTAAACAAAAGGTGCTCGTTCTTGGCTGCTTTAATACCTAAAGTAAGGGCGAATTTTTTACCTGTTTTGTACCTGTCGTGCTCGGTAATGGTAACAATTTTAAGGTGCGGAAACTCGCGTTGGATATCCTGCAGGATCTCGTCGGAATTATCTGATGAGCAATCGTTTATTACAACAACTTCGTAGTCGGGGTAGTTTTGCTGCAGTATATAAGGCAGGTTTTCGGTAAGGTTACGAGCCTCGTTGCGCGCACTGATGATAACAGAAATGGGGATATTAGCCTGGGGCAGCTCTTCTAACGGCGTATAGCCCGAAAGCCGGCTATGGTTCCCCACCAAATAATACAGCTGAACGATGAAACAAAGCTGAAATAAAACAAATAACGCCTCTTGTATATAAGCTTCCAAAACCCTAAATAAAATGAATGCAAATTTGTTAAAAATCAGCGAGAAATGGGGCTATTGTGGAAAGGTTTATGAGTATTTATTTGCTTATGGCACTGCTATTCAACACTTATATCGACTGGTGGAACCTTATATATATACTATATATAAGATATAATAGTTCAAGCATCTAACCATCCAACAATTAACACGGCAATTCAATCGCTTTTAGTAATTTTGCACACTTATAATGGAATTTACTTTAACAGCACAAGACCCTCTGTCTAAAGCCCGCGCGGGCGAACTTGTTACCGACCATGGCGTGATACAAACGCCTATTTTTATGCCGGTTGGTACTGCCGGCACGGTAAAAGCAGTACATCAGCGCGAACTGAAAGACGATATTGAGGCCCAGATCATATTAGGAAACACCTACCATTTATACTTAAGGCCGGGTTTAAATACCCTTGAAAGCGCCGGCGGACTGCATAAATTTAACGGCTGGGATGGCCCAATACTTACCGATAGCGGCGGTTACCAAGTATATTCGCTCACCGAGGTACGCAAGATAAAGGAGGAAGGCGTTACTTTCCGCTCGCATGTAGACGGCTCGAAACACCTGTTTACGCCCGAAAATGTAATGGATATTCAGCGTACTATTGGTGCCGATATTATTATGGCATTTGACGAATGCACCCCTTACCCATGCGATTATAACTACGCCAAACGCTCTATTGAGATGACGCACCGCTGGCTTAAACGCTGCTGCGACCGCTTCGACAGTACCGAACCGAAGTATGGTTACAACCAAACTTTATTCCCTATTGTGCAGGGTTCGGTGTATAAGGATCTGCGTGTACGCTCGGCCGAAGTGATAGCTTCTTTTGAGCGCGAAGGCAATGCCATAGGCGGTTTATCTGTTGGCGAACCCGCCGAAGAGATGTACGCCATGACGGAAATTGTATGCGATATACTGCCAAAAGAGAAGCCGCGATACCTGATGGGTGTAGGTACACCTGTTAATATTTTAGAAAATATCGCTCTTGGGATTGATATGTTCGACTGCGTTATGCCTACCCGAAACGCCCGAAACGGCATGCTTTTCACCAAAAATGGCATTATGAATTTACGTAACGAGAAGTGGAAAAACGACTTCTCGCCTATTGAGGCTGATAGCGATCTGTTTGCCGATACGCAATATACAAAGGCTTATTTAAGGCATCTGATTCACTCGGGCGAGATGCTTGGCGCGCAGATAGCAACCCTGCACAACCTGCATTTTTACTTGTGGTTAGTGAAAGAAGCACGCAATAAAATCATCACCGGCGAGTTCTACGAGTGGAAGAAAATAATGGTGAACCGCTTAGGCCAAAGATTATAAATGAAGGCATTTTTAAACCGGTATTTAACAATTATAGA
>Ga0247734_1000678_pt1 | contig 28390 bp, 29 predicted proteins | sample UWRJL103311B2_FD_180933 | JGI IMG/M metagenome (GOLD analysis project Ga0247734, IMG submission 180933) | Plant litter microbial communities from Arlington Agricultural Research Station in Wisconsin, United States - UWRJ-L103-311B-2 | ecosystem: Environmental > Terrestrial > Plant litter >...
GCATATCGTATGCCAACTTTTGATATAATCCTTTTTTGTAGCTATACATATGCCAAGGGCAAAAGTGCCTCCTCCCTTGACCGCCGTTGGTTTATTGTCTTCGACGGGGGAACTTTTGTTAAGTGCGGCCAGGACTTCCGGATATACGAATTGGGCGACAAAAAGAAATCTCAAGTACCAGACGTTACACTACATTGTGATGGCCGGCGGAAGCTAGCTGGTGAGATCGCCTATCTTCTAGTAAAACAAATCATTAGAAAAACAAGGCATAGTTTCAGATCTTAGAGTGGACTGCCGAGGGAAGCGTGCATACCAAGCAATTAACGTCATCTGATCGGGGAACTTTTGCTAACTAGGGCACTTTTGCTGGCAGCGAAAAAGGTTTCCAATCTTAGATGACGATAATTGCAATTTCTCGAAATAGCTTAGCAGATAGGCAATGGAACCTCATCTGGATCTCACTAAAACGTGGCAGGGGCACTTTTGCGAACTGAATATGTTAGTTGAAATGCTGTGGAATTGGGACCAAGTTGCCTTAAATTCGGCCACACCCCACCACTATCTCATGGCCCAGCAGCAGTTTGTGAGCGTTAGTTCATCTGGTCAGAATTTCCTCGATTGTTAGTAAAGTAACGATCTCACTGAAATTAATCAGAAATCATCGTCCCTGCTTTTCATCTCCAGATTGAACAAAGCTATGCCCATACCACCACAATCCATCATCTCTCTTCCAATCAGTCTTAGTACTGTACTAGTCGGTATTGTCGCAACTGTCATAGCATACCAGACACTGGCTCTGACTAGAGCTAGACACTCGGTGGACTCGGGTAAGTCAAACTTCAATTCGTTTCCCATCCTTGATTCTGATTCAATCTTGTTTTAGATCTCGAAATCCAAACAACATCACTTGTTGACGACCCAATACATTTCGATTCACAGATGGATTTGCCAAACCTCCCTCCAAGGGCATATGCACCAACATCTACTGCGCCTAGATTTGAGAACAGATAGATCAGCTATTTGGAAAGGACGGACGCTTCTGCTTGTTTATTGATTGTACGAACTTTTATTCAATCAGTGTGTCGAGAGTCGGGATCCAGGAGAAGTTGATAGCGTGGAAAGAATGTTGTTTTGTGGTGTATGGTATGAACCGGACGATCTTATACTGTAAAGTCATAGGCTATTGTTAATTCTTCAGCCAACTGGCTTGGACGTTTGACTAATTAAAAGTGTTGTAGGCAGCAAGGGTGGGTGGTTTAGTGGTGTAGTTTCTGGTGGAAATTTCCTAAGTCTTAGTCTCTCATGTTGCTCATGCCTATTCATTGAAATTACAAGACACGAATTTCTATCACCTTACTCGCTTCTGATTTGAATGATTCTAATTGTGAACAAACTTAATCGTTGGAAATTGTTGAAAATGGTAGTAATCACCCCATAATATAATCCATACTTAGTAGAACTGATTGCGCGTACCACCTTATCTATCTTCAGTATTCTATTGAATTCTCCCTTTCACCAGGGCTTGTGGGATGGAAGTTTACCATTCAAATTGACAGCAAAATATAATCCATATCACTACAGTCTAATAGAACTATACACTCGCTAAGCAACCTCTATTAGCCGAGAATATAGGATGCTGAATCCCTCCCTGTAACTGGGTACTGTTGGTGGCGTCTAGCTCCACCAATAACCTGTGCATGAATTTGTTGGTTTTCATTATTTCATAGATTTTCGAATCTTGGATACTATTATAACACCGCAAAGTTCAAATTCAGTCATTAGCAAGAATTTACTCCCCGACAGATTTTACTTCACGCATAATGACGCCTTCATTCGTCGACGGAATTGCACTCATCACTGGCGTGAGTTCTCGCTTCGAGTTGCTAACTCTTTCTCCCCCCAGTATCCTCATTCAACAGCTAACAATCTAGATGCTAGGCAGCTACTGGTATAGGTGAAGAAACCGGATATGCTTTCGCTGAAGCTGGCGCACTAGGCATCGTCTTCGCAGATATCAACTACGATAGAGCTCTAGAAAGTGCAGAAAACAGCAAAGCTCATGCTACAAATCCTAAATATCGAGCACTTGCTATCAAAGTGGATATTGGCGACCCAGTGAGTGTGCAAGAAATGGTGGATTTTACCGTCAATGAGTTTCAGCGAATTGACTATAGCATTAATAGCGCCGGTGTAAGTATCAAGCATCTTACCCCCTCAAGCAATATGTGATCACGTTGTGACCTGATTGTTGACTGACCTATCACAGATTGGTGCAACATCACTCCTCCGTACCTCAGACATTGATATTGAGAATTTCGACGAACTTCTCAAAATCAACACCAGAGGTGTGATGTTGTGTGTTCGCGCCATCAGCAAAATAATGATCGCCCAAGAGCCACGGATATACAATGGCCGACACGAAAAACCACGCAGCATAGGTCGTGGTTGCATTGTGAATGTTGGATCTGGTGCCTCATATATTGCTTCGCCGAATATGATGGCTTACGTTGCATCCAAACATGCCTTGCTTGGAATTACAAAAGTGGCTGGTAAGCTTTAGACCCTTTTCTTGTAAGCACCTTCCGGGCAATGTGATAACTTGTGGGAGTATAGCTTTGGATCATGCAAAGCATCAGATTCGAGTCAATGCGGTGTGCCCAGCGTATGTAGATACCCCAATGATGCAACGCAGTATCAAGAAATTGCCAGGATTGGACAAAATGATACAACATATATCGCCGTTAGGAAGGATGGCCGTGCCTGAAGAGGTCGCAAATGCTATAGTGTTCTTATGTAGTCCTTCAGCCAGCTACATTAGTGGCACCGGAATGATCATTGATGCGGTAAGTTTGTAAATTTTCAGTATCATTGTAGTTGAAAAGTCCCGTGCTGATTCCATTCTGTTTTTTTTAGGGAATTACTGTGACTGCGCATATCTAAATCACTTGTACTTGGCATACTCCGAATTTCAGGACGTAATTAGCCTTTCGTTATATTATCTATTGAAAAGTGAAATTTGCATTATTTATAACTGCCTGAGGATATCTAAGGGTTTTAATTCAGATTAGAACAAACTCCGCGTTGAAGCATTAAAAGAATACCGCCATATAGCACACATCTAGTGAACTAACGTAAAAGGGTGCTACATGTCAGCGTGGAGTGATCCAGTCAGTACCTTCTCACAAGCGAGGGCAATACCAGCGTAGATGGAAAGTCTCTGCGAAGCTCCTCAGTCACTTGTTCTCCTCCCCTCGTGTATTCATAATTCCATTTAATCCGAGCTGCACAACTATACTCATTCAAACAAACCCCTCAACTTGAAAAGCTAAAAATCAACTGACCTTCCTGGTGGACTACAGAATATTAACGAATCAAGAGAGCCCACAAATTATAAATAGGGGCTCGCGTAATCTGGATTGTCGTCAGCCCCACCACCTTTCCTCGGAAAAAAAGAAAAGGAAAAAAGAAGTGACCACGCAAATCAAGGTGCCAACTAAGCAACCTACTAGCTCCTAATTCGCTTTATTAGAAGTAATGAATGAGAAGAGTCTCTGTTTCTTCTGCCGGCTGCATTTTTCCATCAAAAAAAGGTCGATCAAAACGGCAAAAAAATACACATTGTGAGGTCCCGGCAGGAATCGAACCAGCATCCCCAGAAGAGATCTCCTTGTCAAAGCAAGGCTCAGAATCTAATGTGCTAACCATTACACCACGGGACCATAGAGGCTTGTATCAAGCGTTGCTTGACGTGGACTATTTTTGATGTCGAGGATTTGAAGTACAACTCATATAGTGTGCAAACCTGGATCAGATATGATCGCCCAATCACAATTGGGGTATGATGACTAAGCTAGGGTACGTACCCACCCCGCCGAGCCCACCAACGAGTCACCACATCCTGCCGATCTTGGCGCATCCGAAGTAGGAAAATCTAGATGGTTGTATATACATATACAAACCTGGCGAGCCTGGATCTGGAAGATCTATTATTACTGGATTGACTAGATACGAATACGATATACCAAGCACCCCATATATTTTACTGTATAGACAAAATGGCACCCTCAGCCACCACTCCAGCTCCAGGAGCAACATCTCTCTCCACCGACCCAATCCTCCTCTCCCTCCGCAAAACCCTTACCACCGAATCTGAGCCGCTCGCAAAGCGTTTCCGCGCTCTATTCTCCCTCAAGCACCTCGCATGCCAGTCAGATAGCCCATCATGCATCCCCGCCATCTCTGCCATCGCCGCTGGCTTCTCATCCCCATCGGCGCTCCTTAAACACGAACTTGCTTACTGCTTGGGCCAAACTAAGAACCTGGCTGCTGTTCCGTATCTTCGTGCCGTGCTGGAAGATCGGGGGGAAGATGCGATGTGTCGCCACGAATCTGCTGAGGCATTGGCTGCGATAGGAGATGTGGAGAGCTTAGCACTTCTGATAGAGCGCAGGGATGACAATGAGGAGGTGAAGGTGGTTCGGGAGACGTGTGAGATCAGTGTTGCGAGGATTGAGTGGGAGAATTCCGAGGAGAGAAAATTGGAGAAGTTGAGACAGAGTGATTTTGCTTCGATTGATCCTGCGCCACCGATGGAGGCAACCGCAACAATTGAGAGTCTGGAGAAATCACTGTTGGATACTACGCAGCCGCTATTTATACGCTACAGAGCTATGTTTGGTCTTCGTGATCTTGCATCACCACCGTCGCTTCCCACTGCCGTGCAAGCTGTTCTTGCACTTGCCAAAGGTTTCACAGACCCCTCCGCCCTCTTCCGCCACGAAATCGCATTCGTTTTTGGACAGTTGTCGCATCCAGCTTCGATCCCAGCACTTTCAGCTGCATTGGCAGACTTGGAGGAGTCAAGCATGGTACGACATGAGGCGGCAGAAGCATTGGGCAGTTTGGGCGACGAGGACGGGGTTGAGGAGACTTTGAAGAAGTTTTTGAATGACAAGGAACAAGTTGTAAGGGAAAGCGTCGAGGTTGCGTTGGATATGGCGGAGTTTGAGAAATCAGGAGAGACGGAGTATGCTTTGATCCCAGAGGTCGCAGCTGCTTAGGTTGGAGTGAAAACATGTGCATCTGAGGCGTTGGGGCAATTCATAGAAAGCGAGGTTCCAAAGTGCTTGGGCCATTAAAAGTCATAAATCTACGTAAACCTATAACTCCTTCAATGATTTTGGTAAGATGAAAGCCCGTGGTTCAAAATCTTCCTGTCTCGACGCCATAAACTCCTGTTATTTCCAGTGTTTCACTTCCTCGCAATCATCAATTTGTCCCATATTTCCAACTAGTTGTTGGTGTTCCATCTGTGCATAATTCGTTCTGGATCTGACACCAACAGAAGACAAACTCACTTGTAATTAAACCCTGGACAAGTGTAGAAGATTGTGCTTCCTTCATCTGCTCCTCTCAATTGTGCAGTAGTATATGTATATCGAACTTCCTTCACCCCGCATTCCGGGAAAGGTACTGCGATACTAGCATCTGTCTGTCGATTCTCTTGCTGAATTGTCTGAATTGATGACCTTTGTTGCCTCAAAAGTGAAGGAACGGTGAAGGTTTGGATTCTGTTGTGATAGTTGTAGAAGCAGTGTCTTTGAAATAATTGTTAGCCTTGCATCAAACACCGTTATATCATAAACTCACCTCTGTTCTCTGTTCCACAGCAATCGCACGCCAATATGGTTTCCTTGTTCCCAGTAGAACTCTCCAGCAGATTGCCACAGTCCTTGCAGAAGACCAGGGAACCGATTGCGGACATTTTGTAAGGAATTGTAATGACAAGGCTTTGATAAAATGTTCCACCCGTTCTTAGAAATTTTCTACCCCATACACAGCCCTTGTACTTCGTAGTCACGAGCTTAGTGTAAGGCTGCCGAACCAGCCCCCTGGTAAATCACGAAGCCTTGAAGCAATGGAACATCACTTGCGAGAGCTTGACAAATGCGACAATCCTGATCATTCAACGTCAACACTTGCATTGATCAGTGTGTTGATGGCGCATATTGGATGAGTTTGCAGTATGCTCGCATCACCACCAATCGACTTCCCAAAACCTTGACGACGTTCCAATCAAGCTCGTCGCAAGCTATCTCTAATCCAACCATCCGAAATGGAGTCCAACCGTTACAATGTCCAGAACGGCAGTGCCATATCAAATGGAACTTCAAAGGCGAAGACTGGGGGAACTAGACCTCGCCCTCCTACGGTAGATGAGGCTCTGCCATATTCACCGTTTTCCTCAGTTGTGCCATTCAATTCTGGTTTGTACTCGTCTTATACAATTATCACCAACCACGGTTTGCTAACTACTATCCTCACTCTCAGATATTATCCCAACTCCCACAATTGGTATTCGATCTTCAGCTTCCTTATTTGCAACGTCAGCGGAGCGTGATGCTTCGCGGCAAGGTATCGAGAGCTTGAACAGCGAGGCTACTGAGAATCCCACTTCACAAAGATTGCAGCAAACACTACAAGATCTAAAGCAGCTTCTTCAGCCAGATAACATAGCACAATTGTGGGGATACCTCTCTTTGATAGTATATTAGAACTAATGATCTGCAGTAAATTCAAAACAGGTCCCAAAGCTGCTGCTACAACGACCGCAAACTACCAATCCAAAATGTCTCTTACACCCTTTTCCCAAATGGTTTATGACTCTACAACTATTGGGTATTCTTATCCCACACCACCACCAACGGGCCCACCGAAACCTGCAAAGAGCAACCCTACCAACCAGAAACGAAAGTCATTATCTCAGTCGAAGCCAGACCGAGGAGAGAGTGAGATTAAACAAGCTCCTTTCTCGGAAGCATCCCACCACAATACACCTATACCTACACCTACACCTACACCATCTCAAAAACATAAGCATAAGCCAAAGCCACAGCAGATCGAGGCAGATGTTAAGCGCCGAGTATCTGACAACCAGGAAGCTTATAATCAAAACTCCTCTATCACAGTGGAACAACCAAGACAACCCCGGACAGAGATATCATCGACTACTGAAAAGTCCGAAAAGAAGGACCCCAAATCGACGATTGTGGTAAATACCCCAAACAAAAATTTCGATATAACGAAGGTGAAGTCGCAAGGGGCGACTCCTCCCGAACCTCGCTCAAGCAATGCCAAATTTGCGGTTGTTATACCTGCTTCCCGTCAGAACAACACCACGCCTGCTCCCATTCTTCCACCACCACGATATTATTCCACCACGGTTGCTCCTTCGACCCAGTCCTCTCAGCAGCCAAAACATAATCAATCACCTGCTGTAGTGAATCCAAATCTCATGGTAGTTATCCCAGGTCCAGCTTCTACTTTTCGACCAGAAGAGTTTGAGGTTTTGCCAGACTCGCCTGATACGCCTCAAAATTTGTCAAAGAAGCGAAAGCGGTCCTATAGTTTCGATGGAGACATTACAATGACCGTTGATCAGCGTCAGCAAGCCGATCAGGCGTTTAAGGGCCTGGGTGACTATATCAGAACTATTTTTGAGGCCGAGGATCAATTAAATCCAGATTCAGGGGACTACAATAACATCTTTGTCTCCACAAATGATGGCATTAGTCTTAGTGCTTCAGTTCAAGTCAAAGTTGAAGGCCTTCTTCACAAAATCATCGACGTTGGCCGTTTCTCACAAGTGCCACTAGACGAATTGCTTCGGCTGCAAAAACTAGGCGACGGCGCCCTCAAGGATGCCGAAACTGTAGATGTCAAAGTTGATGATGCTATGGGTGAAGCCGAGGTAGATAATATGGTGCACCAGCTCTCTGTAGTTGATGTTGGCCTCAAATCTGCAAGAACATCCCTCCGAGTGATGTCTGGAGGTCGTGAAGATAGACAACTTTACTCCGAAGATGTTATACACTCAGCCCTCAATGCATTTAAGAACGTTACGGAGAATTGCATCATTCCTATCGTGGAAATGCGCAGTTCAGGACCTTCAGCAGATGTATTCAAACTTCTCACACCACATAAAAAGACCATTGTTAGCATCCTTACTATCTGCAAGAAGGTTTTATCGCTGATTGCAACCCTGCTGGCGAATATTGAGCTTTCAGAAACAGTTATAAACACACTCGAATTTACAGTTTCCCGCCTTATTTTTGTGGAAAATGCACATATTGAGCGAGATTCTTTACTTGGGATTGCCAAATTCGACAACTTCCGTGTCGTGGCCATGGATGCCCTTGCTCAGATCTTCCTAAACCATCCAGCCCAACGCACAGGAATATTTGACGAGATATTAACATCATTAGAAAAGCTTCCAGTAACAAAGCAGAGCGCACGTCACTTCAAGCTTGCAGATGGTGGGAGTATCCAACTGGTATCAGCTTTAATAATGCGGCTTATCCAAACCTGTGCCAGCCGGTCAGACGATTCCAAGCACAAGCGACGGCCCATGGCTACGGAGCTTGTGGAAGAAAATCAAGCAGGTACTGCCAGTGCAACTACCAAGTCATGGGCAACCATTGCCTCTGAGGACCGAGCAGGACAACAAGTCGTCACAGCGATTCAGGAACTTACAGATGTTGCCTCTCAGCTTCTAGACAACACGAAGGCAAATGCTTCGTATGTAGTAACGTTTATTGTTGGCAGAGCTATGAAGTCCACCAAGAGCGGAGATGCCCCCTATCGAAATCTACTCGATCTGTTTGTCGACGACTTCATCACTTGTCTCAAATCTCCAGACTGGCCTGCTGCAGAGCTCCTGCTTCGTCTGCTAATGTTTAAGATGGTCCAACTAGCTGAAGGTGACAGCAAAGTTCCCACTCCGGCTAAAAACATGGCTCTTGATCTGTTGGGCTCAATGGGAGCAGCAATATCCCAGCTGCGTTCGCACGTAAAATCGACTGCCATCACTTCTCAAAACGATGATGCCAACCTAAGTAAATGGATGGCACGCCTAGCCGATGTCTCTCTCGAGAAGCAAGCTCAGCCTGTCGATCTGGTGTCATGGGAATGTGGCCCCTACCGCACAACTCTCGAGTATCTCGAAAGAAGATGTTCAGATGATCCTCAGCTCAGCAGTGCTGTCAGTTATTTTGTAGCAGAATGGGGATCTAAGGTTTTCACAACATATGATAACCTCAACGAAGACGACTATAACTATCCAGAAACCGAACGATTATATGGCCAGCTGGCCTACCGACTTCGCATGATGATTACGGACAAGAGATGGCTGTCGACGGAATACAGCTACGAATATGTTACTCCTGCGCAAGCTCGTCTTGCTTATTCCTTGACGCTTCTACACTCAAACTTTTGTGAATCTTTCGGACGTGTATTCAACATTCTAGTGGGGTCAATGGCAAGCGAGCAGGCTACAGTACGAAGTAAGAGCATTAAAAGCGTCAATCAAGTGCTCGAGACCGATCCGTCAATCTTAGATCGGGAGCCTGCCGTCAAACACTTCTTATTGAAATGTGCCAACGACTCGTCAATTCAAGTTCGCGACAATGCCTTAGCGTTCATTGGTAACTGCATCAAAATCAACCGTTCATTCGAGCAGGAAATGATTCCCAGTATCCTGGCCCGAGTCAACGACGCTGGTGTTGGCGTTCGCAAACGTGCGATGAAGCTGTGTAAGGAGATATACCTGGACAACCAAGATAAACAGGTTCGTAGCGCTATTGCGGAATCCCTCCTTCATCGCGTTACAGATCAAGACGAAGGTGTTCAAGAACTAGCACGTCAAACCATTGAAGATATTTGGATGTCACCTTTTTACAAGTCAGCTACCTCCTCGGATACCTCAAGCACCAGATCCAAGCTTGCGATGGCTGATCATGTTGCCCTTATGGTAAGAACAGTTCAGCGAGGCAATGGAGTTGGCGCTGTTTTGGACAAAGTGTTGCAGGGAATACTTTCAAGCAATTCGAAACAAGCCAGTGCGAACTTCAAAGTATGCAAGTCACTAGTAGCTACCATGTTCGAGACTATTATCGACAACTCGGCATCTGAAGGCCAAGATGCACCTTCAGCTCGAGACGCTTTGGAAGTACTCATGATTTTCGCAAAATCCGACCCCAAGCTGTTCACGCCCGAGCAGGTCATTCTTCTCCAACCATACATCACCAACGTTGGCGGCCAAGATGACTTAATGGTGTTCCGTTCAGTAGTCGTTATCTTTCGCCATGTCCTTCCCCAACTCTCCAAGGTTCATAACAATTTCCTCGCCTCGGTGCGAAAGGAACTAATGCAGTTGGTCTCAAAAATGACAAAAGCAATCCTAGATGACATGGCGGCGTGCCTTTGGATTATCAGCTCCGTGCTAAACGACTTCCAGCACCTCGCTCGGCTGGTGCTATCGAGTATAAATGGTGTCAGAACAATGATTGGCATGGATCTGACCAACAAGCCTGCATTTATAACCAAGCTTCGAAAGCTCCTGGTCATTACCGGTATATTTGGCAAACACTGCAATCTTGATTCTCAAATCGATATGTTCAGAGAAAAGTGCCCCGGATGGAAAGGCGACTCAGTTGCGAAATTTATGGCTGATTCGGCGGCTCCATTTGCATCTCCCTCACAGCCAATCGAAGTCCGCTCATCTGCCTTTGATGCAATTGGAATGATTTGCCAATCGTGGCCTAAAAACTTTAGCTCGGCAAATATCAGCACTTCGTTCAAGGAGGCATTTAGTGAACAAAATGCTAATCTCGAGTATATTATCATGAAAGCTTTCAAGGATTTCTACTTTGCAGAAGAGAAGCGGTCTGAGGAGGCTAGCAAGGATGGGACTGTGAATGCTGCTGTTCAGGGGACAGCAAAACTTGGTGTCATGGGAGGCGGTTCAGGAGATGGTATTGCAATAGGCATCGCCCAGTTGTTCCTACAAGAGTTTACTCGGATAGCCCTTGCAAGTCAGGGCGATCAAGCCCTTCTAGCTACCGAGCTCATTGCAAGCATTACTCGACAAGGTCTTGTACACCCTAAAGAGTGTGGCACTACTCTCATCGCTCTCGAAACCTCACGAAACTCGAAGATCGCTGATCTAGCATTCCATGCACATCGAACTATGCACGAAAAGCATGAAACCATCTTAGAGAGAGAGTACATGAGAGCTGTACATCTTGCCTTTGTCTACCAAAGAGACGTTGTAAACGATGTCCACGGAGCTAACCTCAATCCTTTTGTATCCAAACTACACATGATGGTTGAGGTTTTAAAAATCAGCGCGCCCAGAAGCCGCAAGAGATTTTTTGAGGGTCTTTGTGAACGCATCGATTTTGATCCATTGAAGACGAATTTGGAGGATCTTCCGGACCATCTGGATTTCTCCGAGTTCATCATTGAGAACATGGCATTTTTTGAATATAAATCTGTCGATGAGCTTCAGGCGACTATTACGGCTATGGAGAAGGTGGTTGCCGGAGCAGGCACTAGTGTCGCCCATGCAATTGAAACAGAGATTCTCAACGTCACTCTGAACCAAACATCCGAAGTCGATGCAAATGGCCAAATCCAACCCATTGAACACGTCATCGACCCGGGTCGCCTTATGCAACTGACAGCATCATCCATGATGCTCTCCTGTCTCTGGGAAGCACGTTCATATCTCCGCCGCCAATATGGCCTAAAGATCATTCGTCCGGAAGGCAAATCTAAGGTCAAAGGTGGCAACAAGGAGCGAGACCGCCCCCCCACAAAAGTTCCTTTCGTTACCGGTGACAAATTTTGGGAGGAGGTAACAAGCACGATGTCTTCACTCGAATCTGAAGATTCGATGATGAAGCGATGTAAATCTTTCGTGGAACTCCTAAGTGTTGACCAGGATTTCAAGATCGCAGCTGAGGGCGATGATGAAAATGAGGCTCGACTCGGCACACCAAGCGAAGATGAAGACGACAATTCTCCCAATCCTCCATCTGGTGGTGGCCGTAGTCGGAAGAGAAAGGCATCCGGAACACCTGGTGGTCGCAAGAAGCGTGCTCGTTCCACTTCTGTGTCACATGGTCGTAGTCGTCCTAAAGTTAATGATGATGAATAAGCGGTAATCAGGGTTTGGGGAGGGAAAAATTGGCGCACTTTAATTTGGCATGGCATCATTTCTATTTTACGCATCTTGCGATGGGGGACTTGTATTTAAGAGCTCAAGCCATCCTGTATCATAGCTAACTGGCGTTTGCTGTGCTCTGGCGTATCTATGGTGGGTACGATATGGGGATTGAAAGGAAATGGAGCGGCGGCTCCTGGTATATTAGATAAAATTATTTACAGGTCGCTAATGAGCATTGCACTGCAACTGCGTCTAGCATGGTTGTACTATCGATATAAACACAATCAAAATATTACATATCAAACTTGCGATTGTTGCTGTCTGGCATACACTGATCTGCGGAGAATACGGGAATCTTCGCTTGGATTCAGAAGGTTTTCATTATCAAAAACCATTCTTATTCTAGCTATCTCTCTACTCTGACAAGTTTTTGTCAAATATCTCTAAATATACAACTCCAAGAGCAATGTATACCAGCTATCTACAACCCCCAATTACCAACCAAATCGAATTCGTCACTCCCCAAGAACATCTTTCTCCTTACCGCCCGTCCACTCTCTCAGCAAATCCTCGTCAACATCTTTCACCATCACATGAAAATGTTCCACAGCCCTAACACTCTGCAACCCCGACCAATTCTTAAACCACAACACCTGGTCCACTCCTGCACCCTTCTCCTTCAACCTCCGCACAAAAGTCCTCTCTACAAACCCCTCAATCAAGCCCCTCGCCGCCGCCGTCACATCTCCCGTCTCAGGCTCAGTCGGGATGGGAGTTTTCAACCACACCACCAGATGCGTGATGTTCGGACTGAGCCCGTACGGCCAATCGTTCACGAGGATGCGATAGTCTGCAGGATCCGCAAACGGGGTTGCGTTGTTGTACGCAAACGTGCTTCCGGCCTCGCCCACCTGGCGCGGCGTCCAGTGCAGCCGCGTCGCGCACAGGTAGTTGGTGATGTTGCCGTACTGCTCTTTCATGCTGCTTGTCCAGGTGAGGTAGAGGCGTAGCTGGGATGGGTAGCGGCAGAAATCCATAAGTCGGTTGGTTTCTGTGATTCAGTGTTAGATAGGATTGCCGTTAGATAGGATTGCATGAGGTGGTTGTAAGATTTGGGAAATGAAGGGGGCTTTACGGATTATGGCTTTTATGGAGTCCCAGTCGTGCGGTGTGTATTCTTCATCTGTCATGGAGAGGATCTTGCGATCGAGCTCTGTCAGTGCAAATGGTAGAGGTTTGCTTTCGTCAACCGCCATCTTTAACTCTAGATGAATAGTAGCGATGGCCGTGTGGGAAACGGATTTATTTATTGTTAAAAGGGCTACAAATTGAAGGCAATAACCTACTTGGGGAAACTAGAGAGGACTGCCTAAGTTGTCTGATTAAGACAACTCCTTCATAGGCGAGCTAGTCACGTGCTTGTCTACTTGTAATAGGGGAGCCAGTGTAGAACGAGTATATAGGCTTGGGTACGCCGTGGGTAATCTCAACGAGAGCAGGTTATTCCATTTGAGGCAGTATGGTTTCAGTAAAAGATTATATGTGAAGTTTGTGGTATGTGTTCTGGTTAGGCATGTCTTTCATTACCAAGCCGCTCTATTTTCCTTTCAGAAGTATAGTAAATCGATTGCCTGTTGCATCTAATAATAGGAATTGAGCTGTTAATTAGCGCCTCAAAAACTATTGAATACAGCCAAACTCGACCTCGCCTTCCCATTTGAGTCAACCATTAAATTATCCGCACAACTGCTCCCCAGCCCGGCATTTCTGATCCACGCGGGCTCCCAATAGAACAAGCCTGTGCCACCACTCGTCCCTGCAACAATAGCAGCCACTTTTTGCATCCAGGTCGTCTGTCCTTCGGCGCTCTTCGGGATACTACTTGCATCTGAAGGAAAACCATAAGCTGGCGATGGGCAAGAAGCGGGCCAATCTGTTTCCGCAACCATAATTTCTTTCCCCCACGTTGAGCGCATGCTCGCCAAACTGCTTTTCAAGGATGCAAGCGTAGCAGCTGAGTTGTAAAAGGGATAGTAAGAAACACCCATCACATCGAAATCACTCTTGAGTAAAGGTCCAGCGGCAAGAGCAGAATTATACCACCATTTCTGAGTATCCCATTTCCATCCATTGTCAAGATGGATCATGATCTTCGGTTTTGGATTCAAATTCGAGTCTTTGATGCCGGCGGAGGCGGAATGTAAAAGACGAGCTATATTGTAAAAGTTCGAGGTTGAGCCGAGAGACCAGAGGAGCCCAGCCGTGATTTCATTGCCGATGGAAATAATGGATAGAGGCACGGAGTTGCTAGCAAAGCTGTTGGAGGTGGCGAGAGTGTAGTTGTAGAGTTTCCAGGCAAGGTTATCGATGTCCGAGGGCCAGCCGGAGGGTTTAGTCTTAGGAGTTTCAGTTATTCCAGAGCAAAAGGTTAAGGTGATGTTAGGTTAGGTACCTGATGAGCTGGATCTGCCCACGTGTCACTGAAGTGCATATCCAGATATATTTTCAAACCTGCAGCCTGAGCACGCTTTGCAAGCTTAATGTTGTATGCCAGATTGTAGTTTCCATCTGATGGATTTACCCATAGTCGTTGACGGACTGTGTTTACTCCGCTGGCTTTGAGTATGGTCTCTAACGGCTGCGTATTGCCAGCAGTATTCTTGTACGTCTTTCCACCAGCCTCTTCGACTAGAAGGGAGGACCAGTCAACGCCTTTAAACGTCAAAGCTGCATGCGCTTGCAGGACCAAGAAAGGGAGAAGGATGAAAGACAACATGTTGAACGTAGATCGAAAAACGTCAACGGTAGAAATGCCATGTGGCTATCAACGAGGTTATATACTTCCATCATGTTTACGTGATTTTTTCAACAGCCGGAGTAGGAATCAGGGTTCCGAAGGTAGATCCCACGGACGTTTAGGTGGGAAAATAAGTCTTTAGAATGAGGTGGGCCAACTTCCACCAATGGCCCAATTCTTGACTTTGCGTTTTGATGTGTCGGCAGATGACATCGCATTTGGCTTGCTTTCGAATAAGAATGAAGCCACGTGGAAGCGAGTAAGTTGAAACAAACCCACAATGTCTGCGCTACCCGTTCCTGTAAATAATTTTGTTTTGGCGGAGAAATAGGTTATTCCAAAATAGATTTTATTTTATTGAGATTGAGATGATATGCATAGTTTCCTGATCGGCATCATATTTCCTGCTTAGATTTGATGTGCTCTCTAGTAATAGGGCATTTCGGCTCTTAAATGTCGGCCTATATACCTCCAGTCAGTCAAAAATCCTGAAGGATAATACTTGGAGAAAGACAATTAGTTTAGCCTTGGATCCCACCAGTCGGTAAATGTAGTCTTGGACAGCGTGGACCATAAAAGGACCGTCATGATCGGCTGCTTATGCTACCATGTGATGGATGTACAGTTCCGTTTCCAGGATTGGCGGGACAGCTCAATTGGGTTTTGGAGCTTGGACTCCATTGGCTACAAGGAAAAGTACGTACATGTTTGTTCCCTCCCTTTCTCCTTACTGCTATAGCTATCTTATTCTACTCATAAGTCTTATATTAGAATTCGGAAATGCCGCTTGCCGTTTACCGAAAACAGCTCCATTAAAAGGCTCCAGATGTCACTTTACGCTCATATTTCGCTAGACCCCTCTCTCTGCATTTCGGATATGATTGCTCAACCCGGACTGGTTTGATCATGAGTGGCTCGCTTCAAGACAACTCAATTCGCGAGACGTCACAAACATACAAATTCTTCCGGACCTGAACGTGAATTGGTTCTAAATACACATTTGTTACTGGGTTTGATTTATCACCCAGTCCGGCTTTGGATTTACGACGGGATCGGTAACGGCAGCGGGAGCGGGAGCAAGAACAATTATGGGTACATTTCGTATCTCTCAGGTTTCTCTGAATACTAAGATAGCTTTTTAGAAAAGGTGTGAGTCTCAAAGCAGATCAATTTGAGTGTTTATAGATTACCACTTTGGGAAACCCCTTTTCTTTTTCTTTTTCTTTTTTTTGGTTCACGGGACTAGAATGTTGATATTTACTCAAAAAAGCAACTTATTTAACTTCTTTGTATTTCAATTAATTCTAACTCAGTATAGTATGTGTATCTTGGACTTCACATGCATAACTTCGCAATCCAGAAGGTGGAAGTGACGAGTCATAATATCAAACCCGAGCTCCAAACATGACTCCGTGCTCCCAACATGACTCCGTGCTCCCTAGGCGTATCGACATCGCGTCTTCCTCCTTTTCCACCCTAAGTCTAACCATTCCCTCACCATGACCGTCACCGCCGAGCTCATAGCCTCGACTAGACGCCTCATCGCTCCCCTCTTCTCCGGCGAGGAAGTAGAGAAAATCATAGGCCGGATCGTCTCCACCAACGACGACACTATAATCGAAGATATCCTCGTGACCCTGTTAATCCACGAAATAAACGAGTGGAGACAACAGGAAGCCAAAGAGGAGGAGGAGGCAGACGAGGAAGAAAAACAGCGTCAGGAGCAACTAGAGCGCAGGCGGCGCCAGCAAAAAAACACAAGATGGAGCGCGGGATGCGCTGCTGCGTTGGCGGAACGGGAGGGGACGCCTTGTCCTTTGCCGCCGCGGGGGAGGGCGTTGCATCGTTCGACCCGTAGATCGTAGGATGTGGGTCTTCTACTCATAAGGTTACATTTGAGGCTGGAGGCTGGGGTTTGAGGGGGCTTGTGGTTATACAAGTTTTTGGAGCGACTTATATTTTTTTGGGGGGTGGGGATTTGGGATTGCAATGGGAGAACTGTTGGTGGTATGGTGCTGCGAAGATCTTAAGCAATGGGCTCAAAACTCGGGAGTCGTCGATTTGTCGGGGCATGGCTTTCTACTTGAAAGCTGTATATTAAGTTTGTTCCATTAGATTGTGGCCCAGCTATTAGTTTGTGATTTAGATGCGGATAATTAGAATGTTTTGTTTGAGGGAAAGATGAGCGGCCAGGACAGCATTCACTCTGCGAGCACCTGCTTGCATCCCTGGAGAGAATATAGGATAGGGGCACTGGAGCTAAGGCTAATCTGAAAAGATTACTCAAACAAAGATATGTAATTGGTATCAAGCACTTATAGTAACTTCTACAACTATCAACAAGAACCGACGACAAACTCCAACAAGATCCCTATGTCCAACACCCCAGACAGATTGAGAATTACCAAACTTTCCATGTACACCAATTCATGCAGATATATCCATAATCCTTACAGCTCAGTAAAATATTACAGAGGTTATGCATTCGTCATTCGTTGATCCGCCCAAACGCCATTTCAAATGCTACTGACCCAATCAGACTATGTGTGCTCAATCACTTGTCTTATATATTAGACACCGTCGACACGCTGTAAGAACTCGCGAACACGACCCAGTTCAACGTCATTTTGCTCGCTTTCTACAGCTCGCAACAGGTTATGCAACACGCTGTCAACATCGTTCTCTGCGACGCTGGTGCACACGCTGATGATCTTGCGATATTTAGCTGCCAGCGCCGAGTTCTTGCTATGTAGGCTGCGGATACTGGCCTCTAGATTTTCGTTGTTTGCTCTGTAAGCATTGACTCTAGCGCGCAGGATATGGGTTGGTGGCAATGAAGCAAGGACTTGTCTTTGTGCTTGATCAAGAACTTGTGGTTGATGAGGGTTTGGGTTGATGTTTGAGAGAATATTCCCTGGGACTGCACCGGCTGGAATTGCCAGACCTTTGTCTGCATCGCCTAGTTGCATTACGTTATCTGCAATCTGTTGACCGTACTGCTGCTGCTGCTGCTTAAGACTTGCCCGTTGGTCTTCTTGTGCTCTCAAGAGATTCGAAATCTTGAGTTTACGGTCATCTCGCTCCTTTGCTTGGCTTTTCAACTCTTCAAGTCTTGCACGTTCCACCCCTACCGTTGCTGAGGCTTCTCTAAGTTTTGCATGGATGGTGTCGATCTGTGCTTGCTTTGCATTCATCTCCGCACTAAACTCATTGTCCGTTGTAGACAGAAGCGCCGATATAGCTTGGGTTATGTTAGAAAGGGGCTAAATATCGCCAGAGATCAACTTACATTTCATAATATCACCACTGCTCTCTCTAGTCTCCTTCATCAATGACTTTTGCGGATCATGGAAAGCTGCAGCAATGCGACCCTCGGCATCTGCACGATCTCCAATTCCAAAGTCGATAGGACAGAGGTTTGATCGATTGGCAATTGAAGGATTCGCTCCAACCTCTATCAGCTGTGATATGATGCTCCGATTTCCAATTCTAGCGGCGATATTTAAAGCAGTGTCACCGGACTTGTCTTGAATATTAACAATCTCAGACATAAACCGACCTATCCCTATTGATCTCAGAGGCGGCAACCGGCCATCGAAAGTTTCTTGGCTATTTGGAGCGCTGCCCTGGCGTACAACAAACTCAAGAAGTGATTCAAGATAGTATTTGCTAGCCTGACTGCGTCCCTTCACTGCTGATGTGATAGCAATGTGGTGCAACACAGTCCTACCGCGTGAATCTCGAAGTTCGATCGTCGGACCGAGTAGTTCCAGGATATCCGTAAAGGTATTATTATCAAGATTATTCGTAACCACACAAGCTCTCATTAATGCGGTCTCTCCAGTTCGATTTACGCGGAACATACTGCAGCCTTTGGAAAGCAGAATCTTGAGTAACGGAACCCGAGCTAACGTAGCAGCCCATGACAAAGCACTGTGAGCAGAGTTATCGATTGGCATCTCGAGCTCTTGTAGCGACAGTGTTCTAAATGCCTCATGGTCACTGAAGTCAGTTCGATGAGGATCGGTGAAAAGGGACATTAGTAGAGTTTTCTTTGCGTTCATGTCCCTGTTGCTGGGTAGAGGGAGGGGAGGCAATGCCATGTAGTAATCTTCCTCCTGTGTCATATCTTGGTGTCCTCGATATATAAACGACTCATTAGGCTCTGTAGGCGAAGGTGGTTCTCGCATAGAAATTCCGTAATAATCTTCAGGAAGTTGTTGCTGAGAACCGGTAATACTTGGTGAAGTGCGTAGTCTTTTTCTAGGTGGTTCCTCAAAGTCGCCATTGCGACCATCGCCGGCATGGGAGTACTGCGGGCCAGACTGGGTAACATAAGCGGAGTCTTGTTGACCATTTTCAGTAAAACTCGCCTCTGATGCGTAGCTTCGCATACTCTGCTGTGAGCCTCCAGGATAACCGACTTCTTGAGAAAGATGTTGCTGTGATGACTGTCGACTGAAACTACCGGGACGCGGTGCTGCACCTCCATTCCTATTCCGAGGCGCTGGAGAGTCGAAGCGGGCTTTGCTGATGGCGGCTACAGCCGTCGATGCGGTACTTGAAATATTCTTGAAGAATGTTCCTCCCTGCGAGCTATTTCTGCTTTCGGCATTCGCATTATAAAGCCTCTTCCGTTGCGCAGCCATAGCCTGTTCCTTGGTTGGTGTTTCAATACCCCCTCGTCCTGCAACACCTCCGTTCTGTCCCATGTCGTAGGTTAAAAGAGGCCGCAGTAACTCCTCAACATCGTACTGACGACAAAACTCAAGTCCTCTGTCGAACTTAATCCAGGTACCTTGATACTTTCCGTAACCACCTTGGACCTTCTCATGCTCTCCAATCAAAATCTCTTTCTCCAGGACTTTTGTGCGCTTGCCTTTCTCTATGCCTGCAACCTTTAATATTTGAGTCGCATTCAGCCAACTATCATTACGTCGGCGCATTACTGCAATGCCGTTGACTTCCATCTCATACACATCCACCCCGGAATACACGGCCTGCGGGATATAAGAGAATGGTCAATGACGGGGAGAGATGGGTTCTTACGGAGTATATTTGTGGAGGGGGATTTCTATTAAGCACACCGTTATTCTGATCATACTGTCTGAAAGATCCTCCTGGCTGCATCATCAGGCCACCGCCCTGGGAGCCTTGACTCATGCTGAAGGACATTTGTGCGCTTTGCAGACTGTCTTGCGAGCTCGGGTCGGGGTGCGGAGTGCTGGCAGTAAATGAACGCTGGTTAAGGTGATTCTGTCGAGAATAAGAAGTGGTCGCAAGGGGTTGGGGGTTCGAAGCAATTGTCGCTGAGGCCATATGGAGAGAAACAAATTGGGATCTGTGCTGCTCGAGATCCAAAGATGTAGTGCTCGTCGACGACGGCAAGATGGCGGTGGTGATATCTATCTCTACCGCCTGGAAACTATTGCGGTCGCTAAAAGAGGAGATGATCTAGAGTCAATGGTGACAGGGTCGGTAGGAAGACGCGCAGTTCGAGGGCGTCTTCTGCTCAGCGACGTGTCTTTCGTGTATTGAGCGCGTGAAGTGGTTTCTGCTTTAGGTGGGGGATGCTGGTGCAGTCCAATCATAGGCGAGGTTGGTGGAAATTGGAGAGAGAGCGAGAGACGCGATGCGATGCGGCACCCAAGCCAAGCTGCAACCCAACCCGCTAAATAATCCTCCATCCGCCCCATCGCCAATCTCCAATCCACCATCACCACCGACGGAGCTCTGCAGTCGACGTGCAGTGCAATCAATGATGTGCATTTCCGCGTAACAATGACTAGACAAAGCCGTTGAAAGGCATTTGCAGTGCACAGATATATTGACAATTGTGATAGCCGAATTGACGACGAGACTTGCCTTTCTGGTTGGTATTCTAGAAGACGCGTTTGTTTGGTAGTTCGGCTCCCTGGACCGCGATCTGTGATTGGTGCCTCAGGCATCCATGTAAGTTTCACAAGCTTCATCATATTCTTTTGATTTAATTCACTTCTGTTTGTATGCTCCCGCTCAGCACAAAAACCAGCAATCACCGTCGTGTTATTCTTCAAACTCAGCCTGTCCCACTTGTTGAACATCAATGCAAAGTAAGCAGCCGCCACAAACATGCCTCGCTGCAGCTAAAAGGTTTTGAACCGCAACCACCACCATGAGACCATGGCCGTCCCTATCTTCCCTATCCCCCTTGCCAGCAGAACTTTCTATGCCAACAGAGCTGCGGCATGTCTACCGCTCCCTTCTTCGCGCAGCAACATATCTCCCAGAGTCCAATGCCCGAACCTACGTCCGCGGCGTCATCAAGAAGCGGTTCCGTGATACCTCTGATAAAATCAACTACCAGATTCGAAGAGGCATAGATCCGCAACCGCTCCTTGATCGTTACCACACTCGAGAATACATAGCAGGTTTACGGCGCAAAGCCAATAAGCTGGAAAGGGCAGGGCTGGGAGACGGAGAAGCTCTGGAAGATGTCCTCATGCGCACCTATGGCCGAAATGGCGCTCGTCGTCGTCAACTCCTCGCTCAATTCATGGCACCCGAAGATTCTGCTATCCCACAAGATACCGAGGGCCTGAAAGACATTATCTTAAGTCTACAGAAGAATGCAAAGCTGGATCAACAGCAGTACGGCAAAGGTTCCATGTTCCGGGCGCTCAAGTTGAGCCAGGAACTAATGCATGCCACGACAAAGAAATCCAGACGCATGGGGAAACTTGATAATGTATATACAATTCCAAAGGAGAACATGTGGGGTCGACCTACACCTCTAAAAGTTCAGGCAAATTTGAAGAGACGACTCTTCGCTGAGATTTTAGACCGAATGCACCCACCACTTCCGGTACAGGAATGGAATCGCCTTCGAGATCTCTCAGTAGGTGTATTACCTATAGAGCAACCACCAAAAAAGCGTGTCCGTACTGGCAGCAATAGGTTTGAAGGCGATGAAAATAGTAGAAGGTTATTGGAGTACTTTACTACTCCCGTTGAAGTATATAAACCATCACATAACCCCATCGATATCACCTCAACTGGAATATCCGCCCGCCACGCTCCACAAGCTCTCGTAGACCCCCGAACAGTCCATTCCATAACACCACGCTATATGCGTCGTCTCTACGCGCGCATATGGCACATAACTCCAAAGATGGCCTTGAATGAAAGCCAAGACTGGGAAGTAACTTGGGGTTCATTAGCACCGTTTTATGAGCGTGTTGCGGCCCCGGGATGGGGGGAGGAAGAATTGTTTGAGGGAATTGGTGATGCGGTTCTGGAAGGAAAAAAGAAGAATAAGAAAAGGAATAGAGGGCAGCCGAAGGGGGTGACAGCGATGGATAAAATTCTAGCGATGGACCGACCCAAGCAGAGAAGACCTGAGGAAGATGGCTATCTGCTTGGTGTTGTGCCCAATTTATCGAAGGAGGGAAGGTGATAGATTGTGCGATTATGGTGTACAGGATATAAGATGACTAGCATACCACTGTATAAATTGTAAAATTGTACAATATTCGGAATCCCAAACTTATCACGCCAAGGTCATGAGACATTAGTATTACTATAGTTCCTTTTATTGCCATTCAGTCGCCCTCAGTCCTACACATTCCAAAATGGAGAAGTTGTACAATCTCTAAAAAGTCCTAAATTCAATACGCAACCAGAAATCAACCTGTAAAAAAAAAAAAGAGCTATTAGTTTCATACAAACACAACCAGCTTACCATCGTCCATTTAAATGGGAACGTGGTCGGCATCTAGCTAACCAAAACCTCTCGCTTAGGGAAAGGGGCAGGGTCTGTGCTCAAGTTGATCCTCCCGCTCCTCCGTACTATTCAGTGCAAGATTCTTTCAGGTTGATAAAGCCATGGGAAGAGCTTTCATATCTCTGAATGAGTCGAGGGGATTCTTCTAGTTCAGCTAGATTGGCTTCTGTGTAGGAGATTTGAGTCAGGTGCTCAGCTCTCACGAAGACTTTCTTGCCTGATTCAAAATCTTGCTTCAGAACAAGTTAGTGGTGGACAAATACAAATCGGGCTACGAGATTGGTTACGAGTTGAACAAATATATGGGTTTTGGCTTGTAATTCTTATGTGTTAAGCTATTAGATTATCAAGTGACATGGAACAAGGACGAAGTTGACTGGTAGAGCCATCATAGAAAGGCGTAAGTAACTCTATGCTCAAAGATTGCCTGTAATACACAGATCCGAGGATTCTCTATGTGACGGATCATACGATTCCTAGGTATTCCGTTTGGGGCCAACACAAGCTAATAAACAATCGTGACATTTCACCTAATAGAGCATAGGTCTGGTCAAGTTTGATTTTCACCAGAGAAGCTCAGTAAGTACTGTAAGTAGCTGGATATTTGTTACTTATCCCCTCGTCCGGCGCCAAGTGGCCTATGATTAATAAGCGGAAGTCGATCCCTTAAGCTTTAGGGAGTTGGTCCCTGAGATATAGGGAGTTAACCCTAAATTATAGGGGCTTAGCCCTTAAGCGAGTATCCCCTGACTAAGCATGAGCGACTTAGCGCCGGACGAGGGGGATACCCGACCATCGGCTAATTTGCCACCACTTCCCGGATATCTGCCAAGCTTGTCCAATTAAGTACGGTGGTTTTCTTATCCTCCCAGCCTTAAAGATAACTGCGCCAACATATTCGAAACTGGACTACTGCAGCCGACACTTACACTCTGGACATTGTTAATCTCACAATTGCGACATCGTCTAGCAGCAGCCCCGGGAACCGGCCTTTGCCTATGACTACCTATGTACCTTAAAGTATTCACAACAGCCTTCAGGAATCCGCAACACGCAATTCGCGCCTCACGAAGTCGTCTGCAACTTACCAGATATCCTGTCTCCGCCCCTCGAACAGATCGGCTACATTCAACATCGCGTTACGGCACAATGGCTTCTACTACCCCTCAATCTACATACACTTTCCCCCACCATCGGCTGAGGCTGTCGCTGAATGATCCTTCCAAAACACCTCTTGTTCTGGTAGCATGTGGGAGTTGTACGTCTGATTCTCGGGCTTCTTGAGGAAGTTGCAATGCTAACAGGATATCCAGTCTCCCCAGTGACCTACCTACATCTGCGGATGTTCGAAATGGCCCTCGATTACACCAAACACAAGACGGAAGAGTTTGAGTGTTTGGGTGGGTACATGTCGCCGGTGAATGACTTTTACAAGAAAGCCGGCCTGGCAAGTTCGGTTCACAGGTGTGTTCTAATCTATGTGGGTTACCGAGTGTTATGCTAAGAGATATCCAGAGTTCGAATGTGCGAACTTGCGGTTGAGCAACCCAGTACGTCCTAATACTTCCCCCTGTTGCCTGCTTCCAAACAAATATTTGATAGGCACAATCCTGGCAGTTTTCTTATTCTTATTGATGGAAACATATTGATGTAAAGATCTATAGGTCAGTGGCTTATGGTCGATCCATACGAAGCCTTGCAACCGCAATATGTACCAACTGCTCGAGTACTTGATCACTTCGACTACGAGATCAATGAAGTGTTAGGTGGTGCGATACGACCAGATGGTACTCGGGTTCGTGTTAAGATAGCGCTTCTAGCAGGTATGTAAATTCTAATTGCCGTTAATGTTGAGAAATATGCTGATTTAAAATGTCTAGGAGCGGATCTTATCCAGAGCATGTCTGTTCCTAACGTATGGAGTAAAGTTGATTTGGATCATATTCTGAAACGATATGGGACCTTCATTGTGGTATGATCTATTCTGATGATATATTTCATGTGAACCCAGTAGCTAACACCACGCAGGAGCGCTCTGGTACTGATCTCGATGATGCATTAACGAGTCTCGACGAGTACAAGGATAATATCTACGTGATTGAGCAGCTCGTACAGAACGATGTGTCTTCAACAAAGATTAGGATGTTTGTAAAAAGAGGTATGCTTAGCCCTATTTCAATAAAGAACTCAGGGCACAGCCTTTACGTGTTAGTAGATATACAGAAGCTAATATGCCCTAGATATGAGCGTCCAGTATCTTGTCCCCGCTCCAGTTGTCGACTACATGAAATCACATGGCTTGTAAGTAACTCTTAGAATTTTGAACGGCTCTATATGTCTTCATTCCGAAAATAAAGGTGTAGCATGTCAGAAAGTATTGCTAACTTACCATACTCCAGATATGAACAAGATGGTGCCTCTTCCATTCACGGCAAAGACAAATGAATTCCTGGAGATCACATAAACTAGGAAGACATTGTTGCGAGACAGCTTGTCGGTACCTTTTATAAATTCCGAACTCTCATGTGGAACGAAAACAGCGCAAAAAATGACTACGATACTGTGTGCCTGAACCTTGATCGGCCATCCTACTTAAACTTCGTGGGTGTTTCATACCAAAGTATCTCGCCTACTCTTGGCAAAAGCGGCAAGCCACATGATCGGCAAATACCTCCTCGGAGGACTCCACTCTTTTCGCCCACTTCCGCCCTTCCGACGACATACCAAAGACTTATCCAAACATAAAAAGCATCTCACGGACTTTCCTATTCTCAATTACAGTTCTTCTCTCATCGCCATTATACCCATATCGTCCAATGGCCCCTAATGTTGTCGTTCGCCACGCTACATGCGAAGGTCAGCTTTGCCCCTCTCGATTACAGCTTGAGCTACGAACCGAAACTCATTTACGTCACTAGATGTCCCTACAATTCTTCAATTGATCATTGAACTAGCCGTGTACGAAAAGGAAGAAAGTTCTGTCTTTGCCACCGAAGAATCTCTCCTGGCCACCTTAGCATTCGCTCCGTCACCTCTTATCTCATCCCCTAGCTCCCACCAAACGCCATCTACGGGAGACACTCCTTCTCCATCTCGACCTGCTCGTGCATTACTACTTTTTACTCCATCTGGTGTTGCTGCTGGTCTAGCTCTTTACTTTTACAACTATAGTACCTGGCGCTCGCTACCAGGAATTTATCTCGAGGATCTTTATGTCAAAGAATCCGAGCGAGGAAATGGCTATGGTGGGCGTCTATTAGGCGAGCTGGCAAAGGAAGTAGTGGAAATGGGCGGTGGACGCTTGGAATGGAGTGTCCTGAAGTGGAACGAGCCTTCTATCAAGTTCTACGAAGGAGTGGGAGCGAAAGCTATGAATGAGTGGGTCGGTATGAGGGTCGAGGGGGAAGCATTAAAAGGATTGGCCAAAAAGGCAATATAGATGAAGCACTTAGAAAAGCCTATGGTTTCACCATCCACCAAAAAATGCCTTCATAATTTATGTGATCTCTAGGGATTAATTTTGTCTTTGCTGTGAATGGATTGGAGGTCTAAATAAACGCACGCTTCATGAGGTTTATTGGTTAATTTCTGCACACATATATATAGAAGTGCATTCCAGAAACTGTACGACGGAGTGCTCGACATTTGTGGCGGATGGCTGGAGCTTGTATTTGAAAGTCTACTTAGTCTGGCAGGGGTATCAGAGGTTACCCGTAGGTTAAGCGGCGGGTATGGAAAGTCGGGTATCCAGACGACCGTGAAGATAAAAAGACCCGACCGAGATATTCCAAAATCTCTACATTATTGTCAGCAACCATGTAACGCCAGTCAACAAGATGGAGCAAACGCCCATAACACCTAATTTAGTGGGCTCCACGGGAGAAACGTATAGCTGCACCATCAATGAGTCGCGACTCCGGGAAAGCAAGCTCCCGGATGGACAATCCCAACGCCAGCACCACAAATACACAGGCGACGATGGAAACATTAGTGTAAACCACTTCAAATCCGCTCAATGGTCTGCGGATGGGACTTCCCTCCTGACTTCCAGCGCTGACAACACAATCCGAACTTTTATTCTCCCTCCCGAACTTCTCACCTCAGAAACCCCCACCACCCTCATTCCATATACAACCCACACTCTCCCGACCTCTATAAACTGCATAGCGCCATACCCGTACTTCGATTTAGCTTCTCCCAATACAACATTATACCTGAGCACCCCTACTGATCTCCCAATCCGTCTCTCAAATGTCCTCTACCCAACCTCAAATCCCGTCTGCACATATGTCCTTCAATCCCCTACCACAGAAGCCTACCTAACGCCCTCGTCTCTCCTCTGGTCTCCAGATGCCACCACCTTTCTCGCCGGGACTGACTGTCTCATCGCGGTCTTCGACATCTCTCGTTCAGGCGCCTCCACCGGTCCCATAACCCGTCTCCCCACCATCCCCTCCAAACGGCATAAAATGAAAGGCGGCGGTGTCGGCATGCGCGGTCTCGTGTCCGCGCTTTCTACATCCCCGGGTTCAAACCATGATTCGCTGTTGGCCGCAGGGACGTGGACAAGATGGGTGGGATTGTATGATGCAGCAGGGATGGGAGGTACGGTAGCAACATGGGGAATTGGGAAGGCGGCGGATGAGGTCGCGGGTATTGGAGGTGGGGGTGTGACACAGACGGGATGGAGTGCGTGCGGGACATATCTGTATGTGGCGGAGAGGAAGAGTGATGGTGTGTTGGTGTTTGACGTCAGGGTTACGGGGAAGTTAGTTTGTTGGCTAGAAGGGAGAGAGGCGGATACGAATCAGAGGTTGGGGGTGGATGTCTTTGAAGGAGAAAAGGGGATGGAACTTTGGGCTGGCGGAATGGATGGAGTGGTAAGGGTTTGGGAAGGTGTGGGAATGACAGAGGGTGGCGTGAAGAGTAATTGGGAGTGGAAGGCTCATGATGGTACGTCTTTATTTTCGGACTTCCCACTAGAGTTTTACTAACAATCTATTAGATCCGGTCACATCGACAATTGTGCACAGCTCCGGGACAGTTGTTGCAACCTGTTCTGGGCAGAGGCTTGTGGATGACTATGATGAGGTAGACTCGAGTAGTAGTGAGAGTGACAGCGATAGTGACGAGAGCGAGCCGAGTGATAGTGACGAGTCTCGAGCTAGTCAAAGCTCTCCAGAGCCTTCATCCTCCCTATCATCCTCCGTCTCATCAAGACGTAGTAGCCGCCATCCCGAGCCAACATCTAGAAACCCCGACAACAGTATCAGAGTATGGAGCATATGACATTAATATCTAGCAAATGGCAAACCATATGACCTAAATCCAGCTTAAATAGCTCCGAAAAAGCGAGCAGGTTCACCAACCTTAGCAATATATCAACATGATATCGAGTGCTAAATCTGTATAAAGTCCCAGGCCTATTACCTACTTCCACACCCCATCGAGAGCCGCGCACACTCTCTCCATCACCCTCACCCCGCAAACCTGTCCAAACCTCGCAATTCTCATTTCCCTCCCCATCTCCACCAGAGCCGTCAAGCCGAATAATCCTGCCTTGCTTGGACTTAATGGATCCACCCCTTCTGGGGCCTTCAATGCCGAAATGACAGTCTGGGCCGCAAATGCATTCATTCCTGCCCTCCTTAAGAAGACCTCCCAATGGGTTTCATCATCGAGTAGATCGCAGGGTGTGTGGTTGTGAGCAATAGTGCTAGCGATCCATTTCGCGAGTGTTTCCTGAGAACCGCCGATTATTTGGACGATGACGGTGCAGTCAAGGCCTGACGCGAAGCCGATAAACTCGCCGAGTGCTTCACAG
>Ga0247734_1000679_pt1 | contig 28340 bp, 33 predicted proteins | sample UWRJL103311B2_FD_180933 | JGI IMG/M metagenome (GOLD analysis project Ga0247734, IMG submission 180933) | Plant litter microbial communities from Arlington Agricultural Research Station in Wisconsin, United States - UWRJ-L103-311B-2 | ecosystem: Environmental > Terrestrial > Plant litter >...
GGGGTGGGGGGGGGGGGGGCTCCGGGTGGCATTGTTTTTCTTCCCCTTCTAATAGCCAAAGGGGAAGTAGGTGGGAAGGAGTACAGAAAACTAGATGGACCGCCGCAAGGCAAGCAATAACTTGGTGTTTGGGGTTCTGCTTTTTTGCGCGATTTGTGTTTCTCTTTACTGTGCTTGTAGGGTGGTGGGTGGCTATCTTTGCATGTGGATAAGGGGATGGCGGGGTGGGTGGCATTCTGATTATATACATATTTGATGAACCGGAAAGGATGGATGTGTTTATAGCTGAATTAAGCAACGGGATAGTAATGCGATGATTTTTCAAAACAAATAGATTGTATTCGCTATGTCTGCTTGTTGTGTATTATTGAAAAACGGAGAAATATATATACATACCGCGCCAAAAAAGAAGAATTTCCTCCCAATGCAAAAGGAGAATCTACCCGCCTAACTAACCACCTACCTAACCACTCCCGTTCCCACATGTCAACGACTCTATCTATATTCTAACCAACTGAACTGTCTCTCCGTCCCTTGTTTTTCCATCATTCACATATCCGAAAAAGAAAGAAAAAGAAGAAGGAAAGGGAAGAAAGGGAAGAAAGGGAAGAAGCTTACCCAAACACCACATCACATCACACATCACACATATCACACCCCATGTAAATATAAATAAGCGAACCAAAAAAACCCCCTCCCCTTTTCTTCTTGCATGGCAAGCCTCTCTCCTCATATCAAGTCCTATATTATTATTATCACCAACGTATTATTATTATTTTTCGTTTTTGGGGGTTGATGTTATTAGGGGATGATGTGTGTATTAGGGGATTAGGGGTTTTGGGGCGGTGTGTGTATGTATGTTGGTTGCTATTTTCAGCCAGAGTTAGAGCTGCTAATATTAACATATGATATATATATAGATACTTATATATATACTTATATATATAGAGAGCTATAGATAGATGGATGGATAGATGTAGATGGATATAAGTTTCATGGGAGATGGTAGTTATAGATGGTGGTTATAGGGGGAAGAGGTGGGTAGTAGATATATAAATAAATAAAAAAGAAATTGTGGAATGGTCCTCCTCTTATTATAAAGAGAAAGGGGGAAGGGGGAAAGGGGCTGTTTTGTTTTTATGGGCTGGATGGGATGGGATGGGATGGGGGATGAGGGTGATGTGGGGATGTTTTTAATGAATTTGTGCGGCTCTCTAATAGATACGAAAATAGATACAGTACAAAATTTATCCGCTCTGAGGAAGGAAACGTATGTATGTATGTATGTATGTATGTATGTTGCTTGCGGAGTTATAGTAAACGAGTTCTCCTTTTTATAATTTTCTTGATTTTATGGCAAAAGAAAATACCCACCAAGGCCACAACCCCCTTGGAATGGAAAGGGGGATTCATTGTCGTGATGATTTGGTTATATCCCCTCCTATAGTTGTAAGCTATAGAAAAAGGGGCATATCTGTAGGATTTTACCATTCATACGCCCAGCTCCGGCTCCGGCTCTTAAATGAGAGTAGAATCGGGCCAACTAACTCCTAGGATTGTGGAATAGGGATTTTTTTTCTTTCCATCCTTCCTAAGATCCCAGGACTGCTGCTACGTTCTCGGGGTTTTTTGGTTCTAAATTACCTGTTATTTGAGGTGGGTAAGCGTCGCTATCTATTATCTATTATGCCTTTTTGATTCGTGGCCGAGATATGCTCTTTATTAAATGGAGGTGGGTGGATACTCCTTGATCTCCTTCTGTCAATTATTACAAGTTGCGTCTGTGGGATGTTCATGTGACTTGCACTACTCACTACAGACGTGACAACGTGAGTGATGCATTGTTTATTGTTTGCACGAGAATCAATGGGCTGCTATTTGTAAGTCAGCTCATTAATCAAAAACAATCCCCAACAACTATATGCATTGCGAGATCAAGAAGGGGGGTCAGCAAGGCAATTCATCTCAGCGCAGTGCGATACTAGGATTGATAATATGGTAAATTTGAGCGTTACAAGATGGATATAAAATAAGGGATATAAACAGGCTGTTTGCTACTCTCAAGATAGTACTACTCAGTAAAAGTGATATGGATCATAACAATGAGACAACATCAAGGGACCGGTATATCTTCTGTTAACACGAATTTCGGCTCTCTTCCCTTCAATGTGAAAGCAGCTCTCCGGAAACTCAATCCGAAAATGTATGTGCCACCGCATCCGGTTAGGTCCGAATAGACTTTCGCTCCGCCTTCGCGCAAAGAGTTCTTTACCATGTAGCAAATATCGCTGTGGTAAGCTCAGACTTATGGCTGGTGAGGATAGAAATATTAATTTCATGGTACGTTTGAAACTATATGGCGCTTTTCGTTATGCAAGTCAGTGAGGAGTTACCATCGGCCATATTCCGTTTAGAGATATGGCGTTGAGTCTCGGGAAGTGCACAAGCCTCGGGAGAACTGGCCCAGAAACAAAATTATAAGTGTGTCAAGTACTTTCCAGATATTCGAAATATCTAAGCGGCGAACTTTGGGTAACGGTACACTTCTAGCACTCGTTTGAGGTACGTGAATACTATCGTGGAGGCTGTAAGGTTGTGGAAAGATTCCCCGTGGACGAATCAATTCAGCCGAAGATTCTCCACCAGCCTTCTCTAAAATTCCACCGAAATCTTCTCCAAGCCTCCCTTTTTCCAGTTTTTCTTCTTGAAACAGGTGAAAACAATGGGGTAGCCCCTATATCGTGATACACAACCCGCACTCCAGTGGGAAGTACAGTCTGTGGTCCACCACGCCAATAATCCAGTCTATCATGGGGCAGACTTGTCTGACCCCAAAGTGTTGCCAATTCGAGAGTTCTTTTCACATCCACTATTCGTACATCTGCACTAGCCTCCGCTGTAGGAAAATGGGCATGAAGCAGGTAGAGGCGTTGGCTGAGCCGAATGGGATCGTATTTCTTGCCGTAAACTTCGCGACTATGCCAAAGCTGTAGGTCTACACTGTTGAGAACGTAAAATAGATGGCGAGTTTCAAAATAGAGTTGACGGCAAGTGAGAAGAGGAGCGAGGGATAGTGACCAGCCTGGTTGGCTTGTGCACTGAACACGGAAATGTGATGTTGATCGAATTTGCTCTATAGTTATATGCGAAGTTGGAGATTGGAATATGTAATTGTATATCAAGGTTCGGATTTCGAGGGGGAGAGAAAGGAGAGGAGATGTGGAGGCCATTGTAGTTATGACTTGCTGCGATTGTAGGTGAGCTGATTGATGTTGATGTCGTTGGGCTACCAGAATGGAGGGGTTATCGCCTTGTCACGTGTTTACGAGCAACAAGATATCAAGAGTTGAGTTTTACTTCTTGGGTAGCTGCTAAAAACAGCACTATCTATCTGTAGAAAAATGTTGTATGAAGCCATTTACACTGGCTGGAGTCTAACTACCAAATATTTTGTGCAAAAGTTAAACCTTACACCCACTCCGCTATCTCCGCGACTGGTCTTAAACCCGAACCCCTCCCCTCATACACATTCAGATCAATCTCGTCGATAAACATCATCACGTCATAAGCGACATCTATGAATTATATAAAAACTTACAAGCAATTCCAAAAAGAATTATATCTAAAGAATCAGAAGAGGTCGATATCAAAAGAACGAAGGCAATGGACAGCACCGACCATATAACTCGTCTGCCGAACGAAATCTTACATCATATCCTGAAAGATGTAGATATTCCCGACATTGCAAGGTATTAGATTTTCTAAAATAAGGGAGTCTTGGAATGAATGCAATCGAAATATCGGCCCACTTACTGTGATACCTTATCAGACTCTACCTAAATTCCATAATCTTCTTTAAATATTCCATACATCGGACTTTCGCTAACTTTGAGACTCGTCAGGTTTTCAGCAACTTGCCGAGTGCTACATGATTTTACAAAGGAAAACCAGACCCTGTTCAAAGAGCTGTACCTTCAGAGACTAGTAGGGTTAACAATTCACAATATTTCATGCTTGCTAACAAGTGACCTAGGATGGGTCTCGAACTGATGATATTCACGACTGGGAGCAAGAGTTGCATACACTTGCCAAGGTAGAGCGGATCTTCAAGTCTGACGATGAACGAGAAAAGGTAAATACTACCTGAACTATTGCTTTTAAGACTCAGGCAGTGGTACTAACCAATTTCACCAGTTACTATATCTTCCATTTATGGCACAGGAGATCACCAAGTTCGTTAAACTTGCAAATAGACACCCACCTTCCAGGACTTCTGCATTCCTTACTGGTCACTTTTCAATATCCTCAAATCGAGAGGCATTTCTGTGCCAATCCAATATCTTTCGTCGAGCTAGGCGTGATGCCGTACATTTACATCATCCACGATCTACACGCTGTAACTCCGCCGAATCCTATAATGACCGGCAAGCCTCCGCCAAAATCCATTGTCTATACGGAGTTCCCGTAAACTGCATTTCGAGTCCACGAGAGGTGCTGACTCATCCATATGCATGCTCTGTTGTGTATGATCTCAGGAATTTTACGCAAGGTACTAAATGGGGACCTTTCCATGATAATGGGAAAGCCAATGTCGACTGGGAGAAACTGGAAGCAATTATGAGTAGGTATCTTTCATAAGCAGGAATTGTTTAGCAATTAATAGTTGCAAGAATTAGCTTTCAATAAATGCTAACACTACTCTTCTAGTCACCCTGAATCACAACATAAAGTTGTATTGCGAGGATTCTTCTCTCCCCTTAGGTAAGTGACTTTCTCTATTACAAACCCCCTAATATTGTTGATTTTGAAGTTATTGGTTTTTGAGGTTGAGATTTGTCTGGAGAGTCCTTCTTATCTCAGCTCTTATAATGCTTCATAGCAAATAACTAATTATCGGCTCACCAATAGCTAAATTGTGGACAATGCCTTTTGATGGGGCAAATCCCAATAGCTTCATACCTGCTAGTATCACCGACTTATCGGAGCCGGCCCCGCCAACGAATGCAGATGATCCCTACAATATCACTGGAACTTACATGCGAGTATGTGTAGCCTTTTCACAAAGCCAAAGACAAGTAGACTAATTACATAGTAGATAATTTGTTTTCTAGGTAAACAGCCCCTACTCAAACACCTTCTACCAACCTCAACGCTATAACTGACATTCCAGACTTCCATGAGCTACATCACTACAACTTTAATGCGAACATGATTGATGCAGGGACCCCTCGTCCACCCCTAGAAACAACTGAAGCCATTCGGATTCTTTTTATGGAGCTCACTGTAACGTCAATCAAACAACCAGGGGAGGAGGGCCACTATGGTTACGGTCCATGTGTATATTTCGAAGGTGTAAGCCGCCCAATCCCCTCACCATGGGATCCGAACACCAATTCCAAGACAAGAGGTATGGTCCAACTTACAGCGGAAGGAGAAGTGCGGTGGACAACGTACTCTGTTTACTGGGGCGAGGAAAAATGGAAAAGCGAGGGCATTCAGATTGGCGGTATGAATTCTCGGCGAGGAGTTTTTGGATTTTGGGGTGATAAGTTAGTGTCCTTTTGACACAAGCAGGGCTTTAATACTAATAATGGAATAGGAACCATAGCGAAGAGGGACCTGCTGGTCCATCTGCATTTTGGTATGTTATAGTATTAAGCTCATCAATCCGTTCTAGATAAGGAGCTTAGTTCTTAAAAACCTCTAAAATTCCAGATTCTTGCTAATTTACTCCGTAGGAAGGTCAGCAATGAGATTGATAAAAAGAAAAGGAATCTCTTCGACTTCAATATGGATGGGGATAACAGTGATAATGAGGACGAAGATGATGATTATGTTGGGGACGAAAACTAGGAAGCAATTCTTAAAGTTAAGATTGACTAACTACATTCGTGGAATAAACTCGAGATCATCGAATCTCATCTAGAATACATTAATTTGGGTAGCGTAAACGTCATATTAATGAACAGAACTTGCGGGGCGCTATATTTGTAGTATAGCTCTAAAGTTGATGCTTAACCTATGCTAAACGATATGAGTCTATTTCTGTAAATCTTTTGGACTACCTGTCTAAATTAATCTACACCCCCTCTTCCCTCTTCATTTTTTTCATGAAGAATCTTACCATGTTCCTCAGTTATGTCACGTGTCTACACTCTCGCTCATCGATCATGACATGCCTGAAAATGCCATTCTGCTAGTCAGATACTCGCATGTGATATACAAATAGTCTACAAGAGGCAGAGCCGGGGCAATATCTGTTTACGTCTCAGAGCTGCAACATGACTCCCCGAAGACTGGCATACCAAAGAGGCTATGCATTGACACGGACTAACCTATGCCGAACTGACCGTCTTTTGAACCGCGGTACAGGTACAGATCTTTAGTCTCCAGAGCAGAGCTGTTTCCCACATAGAAGCTTCTGGAATATGTTCTCCAATGGATTGGGATGAAAGGGGCGTTGGATGTGATCTCAGGATCGGGAGCCTGAGCACATGGCGAACGCCATGCCATGCCTTGTATTTGGGAAAACCCCTTGGCAATACCACCATTAGCGGGAAGGAGAAAAATACCGTTAGATAAGGCGCATGTACAGGGCGCATGTCACACTGAGCGGGTGAATGAACCTACTATAGTATGAGCAAGTTCCTGGGTTCAGTCCAGAAATGAGTGTTGATTTCAGGTAACACGACACAATTTAACGGCTTAAGTCGCCAGCAGCTACTACTCAGAGCTAGAACTCCAGTAGAGAGAGGAAGAGCGAGACCCCCGTCAGCTTTGGAGCTTCCGTCACCTTATCCAAAAGATATGTACAATCGTATAAACTTGACACTTGAGGGGTGTGATGTGATATGCCAATGGACATTCATCTATCTATGTTGGACTCGAACCTCTTAGTTGCTACGTTATAAGTGGAGTTTGCTACCAAGATACTGCAAATTAAGACCATCTTTACCACGATAAAGTAAACACCCTTGTACACCAAGAAAGATGCAAGACAAAAGCTGGTGGATTCCCCGCACCCTTCGGGCTAACGCATCCAACCGTTTACCAACGACAAGGGTGTGGAGTATTGCCAGGTGAATCCCCGGCCAAATCAAAGGAATTGGCCAATCGCTTAAAGGAATTGAGCTAATCTTCGGTTAATATAAGAAGCATTTCTCATGATAAGTAACGACATATTTTGAACTGTTTACAATGGTACAGTACATGGCGTGGCGCTGTTTCAATAGCACCACCAGAAAAAGAAATCACGTCAGTAGAGTCTCTGAAATATATATTGCAGTCTTTATCATGGTGGTCTTTGAATTTATCCGCGATTAGTTACTTGAGCATCGTCATAAGATTGGATATTCAAAATCCAAACCTTCGGGTGTGAAACGTATCTATCCCTGGCATCACTATATTCTCTATATCATTTATGCCTCAGCTAGAACATATCATTGTACTGGCAATTTCTAGTCGCACAACCTTATTCGCTGTATGCAATCGCAACCTCCAAAGTGGAAAGTGCAAGAACCCGGTTAACCAACGCCAGTTTGAATGGCTTCTCTTGCTTGGTGACCCCCTCTTCTAGTCTACCTAGTAATTGAAAGTATTAGCTTAGATGTTTGTGGTATTTTCATGAGGCAGTAGCTGGTGTGTGTGTTACTTGAATTGGGTTGCAGACTGGTTATCGTCTTGGCGCCAACTCTTGTGTAATCAGGTCAAGACCTTGGATTTCCTCAATATAGAAGGTTCTCCAGCTTGATAAAGTAGGTCTGGCGCCACGAAATGCCCAAGAGCTACCAATCATCGAATGGTGAGCGTGATCAATCTGTTGTTCTTCCTGCCCCGCCGATGCATCCAACCCCATTGTATACTTCCATCGAATAACGTCGAGATAACACATATGCACATGCATCTAGGAATCTCTTTAGGGGCCGGGAACAGAGAAAAGTGGCAACATATTTCCCTCTGGTGTATGACTGGCCGCTTAAATACCTCAGGTGGCTGCTCCTTAAAAAGTTCAGCCCATATATGAGACTCAACGTAGCTTTCTAACTTTTCAATACTGCTTGGTGACACTTCTGTGGTAGTGACAGTCATGTCTGATCTAATTCAAGATGAGAAAACGATCTTCTCCACATCAGGAGAGGAGAAAGAAGCCATCCATAGAGAAAAGACCCAGAGCAGTGGCGACAAGGGTGATGTGGTATGGTGTAACCATACATCGTAGGAAGAAGGCTGACATGAACATTTAGATACCCCATGAAGTCGAGCTCAATGAGTTCGAGCAGGCCATTGAGTCGTAAGTGCTTCTCGAGAATACATTCGGTACAATACTGATATTTTGGGTGCCTACAGAGAGCTTGGTGTTACGGAACAAGATCTTGTCGAGGCCAAATTGACTGCTTCAAATATGTCTTTAGAGGCCGTCCGCAAGGTATGCAACTTTGTCCACAACAAATTTAAACCTCTTTTAACATCTTCTCTACTCAGTTGATGTCAAATGTGCTTCTGATACATGAAAACGATGCAAACTTCCCTCACTCTATCTTAATAAAGATTCATGAGTTTCTTGGTAGGTGATAGATGGCCTTTATTTGTATGCGCCGTCATCTAATCTAGGACATAGGTAACGAAGCTATATTCGAAACTCCAGAGAAGCATCAAGCGATCATCTGGGAAATGAAGCTCGAAGCAGCCCTAATCACCAACAATTCTCCATACTCCGAAGTGAGGGCTGTTGTCAGCAATAAAGATGACCCTAGCGCCCCTTGTTCTACTATCCGGGCATGGACCATTGGGATCTTTTTCAGTGTGTTCCTTGCCTTCATCAATCAGCTATTCTCCATCCGTCAGCCACCTATCAACATTGACTCCAACGTGGCTCAGCTTCTCGCTTTTCCAAGTTAGTAGATTCCCATTCAAACACAAATCTCAATCACTGATATAGTCCTCAGTGGGAAAAGCATGGGAGAGGTGGGTACCTGACTGGAGTTTTACTCTCTTCGGCACGCGACATAGTTTTAATCCAGGTCCCTTCAACAAGAAAGAGCACATGCTTATCGCTATCATGGCAAATACTGCAAAGAGTCTACCATACACCCAATATATTGTTTGGACACAGGTGCTCCCTCAATTTTTCAACCAGCAATATGCCAGGAACTTTTGGTACCAGATCCTCATTGGTCTATCAACCAACTTTATCGGTTATGGTCTGGCAGGGTTGACACGTCGATTCCTAGTTTATCCATCTTTTTGCGTTTGGCCAGCCTCTCTCGTAACTATTGCGCTCAACTCTGCACTCCATGATGAGAAGAACATTTCAGTTCCCGGTCCATTCAAGAAGATCTTCAGCATGTCTCGTTACAAGTTTTTCTTGGTGTGCTTCTGTGCTATGTTTGTTTACTTCTGGTTTCCAAACTACATATTGGAATGCCTCACGTACTTCAGTTGGATGACTTGGATTTCTCCTAATAATCACACACTAGAAATGTTGACCGGTTTCCAAAATGGCCTTGGCGTAAGCAACCCTACAAGCCCAGCAACAATCTTTGCTAACGAACTTAAATAGCTGCTGAATCCATGGCCTACTTTCGACTGGAATGTATTGCTCTATGCAGGAGTCGATCCTCTGGTAAATATCATACATCGCACATCCATTACGTAACTAATGAATCACATAGATGGTGCCAGCATTCGCAACCTTTAATACTGCTGGCGGAATGTTCATATTTGGACTCTTTATTTTGGGAATCTAGTAAGTCCTCCTTTATGACCTCCTCCATGACCTACCAGGAAGAGCCCAAGCTCGTGAGTGTTTAAATGAACAGAACAGCATAATCAAAGTTACTATTGTTCCAGACGTAATGATACATTAAGACCACTTGAATGATAGATTTGTCTTCCAACATACATGTCAGGAGGGCTGATCATCATTTCTATCTAAATGTGTCACTACATTTGCTACATTGGAGCTAAAATAAATATTGCAATCGATGCAGTTGTTCAATATCCTCTGCTAGGCTTCTCAGTGCAAGGACTTCTGCTTACTATTCTTTCCAAAGTTTTACAAACACATGGAATACAGGCTACATTCCCATCAATTCAAACCGAGTCTTTGATCATTTCGGAAAGAGATACAACGTTAGCCGCGCACTAGATGAAAGAGGAATGTATGATCATGATAAATATATGAGTTACTCGGCTGCATATCTCGGTGCTGCCAATACTATCGGTATGTGATTCAAGTGTCAAATCAGGCATTTGTGATTTACTGAAATTTTAGTTTATGGTGCATTCTTCGGGGTCTATGCAGCTGCTGTTACCCACGTTGCTCTTTTCCATAGATATGAAATAGTCCAAGGCTTCAAAGCACTGTGGAAAACAGTTCGCCGCACTAAGCCCGTCGAGGGTGAGAATCCAATAGACCAGGGCGAGTATATGGATGTGCATAACAGACTTATGACTTCTTATCCGGAAGGTAACGCATCTTTTTTGTGACTGCTGAATTGATATAGCAAGAAGCTTACATACACTAGTCTCTGAATGGTGGTACTTTGGTGTTCTTATTACCGCAATGTCGCTTGGATTTGCAGGCATCGCTGGGTGGCCAACATATACAACACCCGGGGTAGTACCTTATGGAATTCTCCTCGCTCTAATATTTGTTGTGCCTGGTAAGATTAAATCACGACTTGAAAGTATCAAAATACTAACTACATTTTTAGTTGGCATAATTAAGGCAATGGTAAGAACAAAGTTATATACAGCTTCTTATTTCTTTTCTTCGGCTTTTATTTTCGTGGGCATCTCAATTGTATTGCGTCTCCCTTCCTTCTGAGACACGAGCAGTACGAGATAAGACTCCACACCCTACAAAAGATTAAACAACGTCACTTCAATTGCTTAAAGAAGTAGATACTAACACTCAAGCGTCTTTGTAGACCGGCATTGAAGTCACTTTGAATGTGCTAGCAGAATTCATAGGTGGTATGTGGGTCCAAGGCAATGCTCTTGCTATGAACTTCTTTAAGTCCTTTGGGTAAGAGTAATCATTCCACTATGACCTACGTTCTCTAACACATGTCCTAGATATGTGACCTGTGCCCATGCCATACAATTTGCCAACGATCTAAAATTGGCACATTATTTAAAGGTCAGTTAAAGTCGGGAAAATACCATTAACAAAGACTTAACCCAAAATAGATACCACCCCGCCACACTTTCTGTGCCCAAATGATTGCAACTCTCATATCTACTTTTGTTTGCACTGCTGTCATCCAGTTACAGGTAAGCACTACGACTCCCAAGCCTTGATTAAACTACTTCTTTGCAACTTCTATTAATAAACATCTGTTAGATCAACATCGAAAATGTCTGTACCCCTGACGCTCCAATGAGATTCACTTGTCCAGGTCCCACTACATTCTTTACAGCAGCCGTTCTTTGGGGTACCATTGGACCTATCAAGGTTTTTGGACATCAAGGCCAATATGGAATGTTGCTTCTTGGGTTCCCCCTTGGAATAATCACACCAGTTATATTCTACTTCCTCACCAAGAAATTTCCGAGGAACAAGTATCTCCGGCAGGTGCATGTTGTGGCTGCATGGTTCGTTCCCCTGAGACTATTGATGAGATTAAACCCAATACTAACTGCGATAGGTATGGCGGACTCAATTGGTCCCCTTATAGCTTTTCGTACCTGTGGCCTTCGGTTCCCGTGGCCTGGCTCTCTTGGATCTATATCCGATCTCGCTATCTTGCGTTCTGGTCTAAAGTAAGTATACTCATGGCCAAGGCTATTTTAATAGGATACCTACTAGAAAGCGGCTAACTGTTGTTTCCCTCAATAGTATAATTTTGTTTTATCGGCAGCTTTCGCAGCCGGTATCGCAATTTCAGCCATCATTATGCTTTTCACGGTGTCCTGGCTGCAGATTGCCATTCCATGGTGGGGGACTGAGCAACCATACGTAGGTTGTGAAGGTACCCCTTGCACTCTGAAGGAATTGGCCAAAGGAGAAAGGTTCCATCCTTGGTGGGATGGGACTAAGATACCTGCTCCATAAAAATTTCCACTGGAAGTTGCTGTTGGTAAATGTGCAGCAGTTCTCAATTACGGCGTGGTGATAAGTTGTACGGTTAATATTCCATACCTTGAGGCTTTTCCTAACTTTTATTTCATTTCTGTCTCACTGATTTTAAACATCTCAACATAAGTCTCTCGTTGTAATTAAAATCAACAGTCTAACCAGAACATTAAGTATTTAGAGTGTTGAAATTGTTACATGTGATCGTAAGTGAAAGTGAGTTCGCTTAAAAAAGGGGCTGACCGCTGATCATTTCCTCCAATGACTTAGGTCCTTCTTTGAGATTCGGAACATTTGTAATAAATCTAAGGAACATTCGGATCGTTGAAGCCAAGCCTAATCCTAAACTTTTCATGATAAAGAATCTTGCTGCCAGCCCACCAGACAGAGGAGACACGATTATGGGCAGCTTCCTCGGAAGGAACCAATATCCACCTCACCGAAATCAAGACATCCCGAGCTGAAATCCGTAGCAACGATGCTTTTTCCTGTACAGTCTGATCCTGTGAAGACAGTGACTGGTCACCTATTAGCTATGAATAGTCATTGATCTCACGGTAACTACTTACTAGAACATCCGGGACGAAGTGATGAAACGGAGGCCGAGCCTCGACATCCTCCAAAGTGATCGATGTCGGTGGTCGGGTTGCAAAAATCTAGATGAACATCACCTTGTTCACGGACGTGGCATGCGAGCCCGGGTCCAGGCAAATCGCACTGGTGATTGTTCCAGCGGTCGATAGACCCGATGGTCTCAAGTTGACGAGCGATGTTTCTTGCATTGGCTGTGTTAGCCAGGAGTGCAGAGAGGATATATGTGAACTTCATGATGGAGTTTGTCTTGAAGATTGGGGAGTTGATATTTGCTATTTGCTATTGTTTGTCTCGGTGGTGAAGGTACTGTGTTGTTAGAGAGATGATAGCAAAAATGAAGGTGAAGATGGTTTCTTATATAGAGAATTTCGAGCGGCCAAGCACCAGGTCATGTCATAAAAACATAACCGAGTACGTCGAGAGGCATTAGCAGATCTAGATAGTTGCAGTTGTTCTACCCTAGCAAGAGCATTGAAAGGTTCCATTTTGCTACGTATAACCACTCATCATGCTTAGGAGACCTTCCGTTTTAGATCTGACGAGGCGAAAGCCTTAGACCTAGCCAATCAAAGTTTACCTACTAGACATGTTACGTTTGTAAGTTCGTGTAAGCTTACTGTTCTTACACTTTCAAAAGGTATAATTTTTCTGTTTTTGGGAACCATGGATGGTAGAATGGAAAACTTCAAGCACAGTGAGTTCAAGGTGTTTGGTGCTAGGATCTATGCTTTTTTTTGGAAAAAAGTAGAGGAAAATTTCCTAACTTTGTTGGTAGAGCCTTGTTTAAATGTACCACAGCACTTGATACAACTGAACCACAGTGTAATGTATCAACAACATACTTTCTCCCATACTAGAGTGGCGTGGTTACTTTTGACTTAACTGATATTCGACTATGAAAACGATACAGGGATAATACCTACAATCCGCTTATTAACGCACATCCAAGGCATGATCGTATTCCTCTTGAAATCACAATACCTACATCGGATGTGTCCTACTTGAACCCATGTCTGAGTGGCACTGATGAGTGATCCACTGATGGCGAGTTAATCCTCCTCGTGTTGCTCGAATGGGTTAGCGATCATGCCACACCGGGACATTTCCGATTGGCCGACCCAACCTCACTATAACAAACAGTTTAACTCAATGTCTTTGCTCTATGAGAGAGTATTGTGTGGTGTTGAATCTGATTGAAGTCACTGCGCATGATATAATGATCTTCGGCGTTGAACACCCTGCAAGAAGCCGCAGGTGAATCTTAGACTTTAATGAAGATATCTCTGAAGTGCTCGTGAAAGCGTAGAGACGGTAAGATCCATGACCAGCAAAAATTGACCGAAATGTTACTAGAGAAAGTTGCAATCGTCAGATTAGACATACAAGTTGTCACTCGTTCAAACTTGACAATATTCTAGAAATCCTATTTAGCGGTAGATTTCTTGATAGAGGCGAAATTCATGGAAAGGGCTATCTGAAGGTGGTAGACAAAATACCATACCCTACGATAGCAAAATCAACCGTTTAAATTTCACGCAGAGAATGGCATAGGTCTTATTAGAATTCTACCGAGTACAGGATAGATGTGTTACGCCAAAATTGAGTGAGAGGAGGCGAGAACGAGTCGGCAAGATATCTCGAATTTGTACCAGAAACTTGACTACTTCATAGCTTTTTCTAGCATGGTAAATAAGTTCCTTTTATTCTGCCATAGTAATAGTTCGAATAGGTCTGATCGCTACTAACTGGTAGTACAATAGATATGTTCAAGTCTTTCCTGCAATATATAATAACACACGTGATGTTTTGCCAGCACCCAAATTAAAGTTGGCGCTAAGCCTGAAACGGAGCTTGTGGTTGTTGCACCAACGAATTCATGTTGATAACCCCTCCGTTTCCTCCACCGCATACTTAGGTCTGCAACACTTGGTACACCAATTGAGACTTCGACCTTTGTCATAAGCTTAAGATCATTTGGCTTGAGTGCAGCACAATTATCTCAGAAATAGACTACCATTTTCTACCGGAAAAGACGCATTGCACAGAACTGCCATCGGATTGTCCAGTGTTAGGGCTAACATACAACGCCGCACAACATCGCGGGGATGTCGAACTTCATTTCCAATCTATTCCCATCCTCGCAGGGAGGAAGACATGATGGTATTCTGCCTGTGCCACCTCCACCTCTTCAAACTCGTTCGAGTCAACAAGATGGTTTGAGTGAACGACCAAGCACCCCGAATCGAAATAGCTTCATTACACCAGTCGCAACTCCTCAAGGAAGTCCAAGCAAAAAGTCACATCCACCAGGCGCACATGATCTGCCCACCGCATTCGAAAACATGAAGCTTGGCCCGGGAACATTTGGCAGTCCTACAAAGCAGGGTCGAGGTACACCACTAACGCCAGGGAAAAGCAACGCTCAGGCAGCGGACGACTCGTACTTCGGAAGTTCTTCTGGTTATGTTGATGATAGCGTTTTGCACAAGACTGCATCAACGCCAGGTAGCCCTCTGAGAAAACAGGGTAAAGAGAATACGCCACCTTCAAGAGGCAATGATGTCGCTCTAAATCATGCTGCATTGTCTCGACAGGAGCTTTATCAGACTAGGGAACCACAGCATACGAAGAAGTATAACACGCAACGAGGTTTGACCGCAGAAGAGTTAGAGATATTGAACAAGCCCAATGTTAAACGTCTTGCAAATGTCACACAGCTATGTGAGAGATTCTTAGACTGCCTGGTTTTGAGTTACTAATTCCAAACAGACTTCCTCGATTATTATTTCGACCTCCTCACGTACGTTGGCAACCGTCAAACCCGCCTTTCCCACTTCAAATCCGAATACCCCGATCCACCTGCTACACCAGAAGAGACCTTTAACCCAATCTGGCAAAAGTATGTTGGTAGGGAGCGTGCCAATTTACGAAAGCGTCGTGTTCGCCTCCGACAAGGAGACTTTCAGATCCTCACTCAGGTTGGCCAAGGTGGTTACGGACAAGTTTTCCTCGCGCAAAAGAAGGATACAAGAGAGGTTTGCGCATTGAAGGTCATGAGCAAGAAACTACTCTTCAAGTTGGATGAGGTTAGACATGTTCTAACGGAACGTGATATCTTGACGAACGCGAAAAGTGAGTGGCTTGTGAGGCTGCTGTATTCTTTCCAAGACGAAAAGAGCATATATCTGGCAATGGTAAGGAAACCTCTGATTTCTAAAGTAAGCAACACTAATAAGGAGCAGGAATATGTTCCTGGTGGAGACTTTCGTACATTATTAAACAATACTGGAGTGCTTGCCAATCGCCACGCTCGATTTTACATTGCTGAGATGTTCTGTTCTGTTGATGCGCTTCACCAACTTGGCTATATTCATCGAGACTTGAAGCCTGAAAATTTCCTTGTTGACTCAACTGGACATATCAAGCTCACGGACTTTGGACTTGCTGCTGGGTTTTTGGCCCCAGGGAAAATCGAATCAATGCGAGTCAAACTCGAACAGGTTGGAGAGACATACGTTCCCTTTGGGAAGCCAATGGAACAAAGAACCGTAGCAGAGCGACGTGAAGGATATCGATCAATGAGAGAGAAAGATGTCAACTACGCCAAGTCAATTGTAGGCTCTCCGGACTATATGGCCCCTGAAGTTTTGAAGGGAGATGAATACGAGTTTTCTGTCGACTACTGGAGTCTAGGATGCATGCATTTTGAGGCCTTGACTGGTTTCCCTCCATTTGCGGGAGGTACAGTCGAGGAGACATGGAAGAATCTGAAACACTGGAAGGAAGTTCTGAAGAGACCTGTATGGGAAGATCCAAACTACTTCATCAGCAACCGCACATGGCATTTCATTACAAGGTATGGACTCCTCCCATCCTCATTATGGTAAATACTAACCGCGCTAGCTGTATCAACTCAAAGAGCAAGCGATTTTCATCGATCAAGGAGGTTTACGATCACCAGTACTTTGCTGAAGTTGACTGGACCACTCTTCGCTCTCAACGCGCTCCATTCGTACCAGAGCTAGATTCGGAGACTGATGCTGGCTATTTTGACGATTTCACAAATGAAGCTGATATGGCCAAATACAAGGAAGTCCACGATAAGCAGACTGCGCTGGAGAACATGGCCGACAGAGAAGACCCCATGAACAAGAGTCTGTTTGTAGGTTTCACTTTCAGACATCGGAAGCCTGCCACAGATGACAATGGCAAGTCGAGCCCACGGAAGGGTATTGCTACTGATGGCACTTTTGGCACTATGCTCTGAGGATGTCTTGTGTCGCCGTTAGATCTTTCTTTGGTCTTGGGATGGGGTGTTTGGTTGGGGGCAGGTAGAAGGGCAAGGGAATTATAGCGGGTAACTCTTTGCTAGCGTGGTGCTTTTCTCTGTCTGTAATATTTGTATTTGGAGTTCATGAGGATGCCTTACGTGCCGTTGCATCTGTACTATTAGGTATAAATACAATTGATGATCAGTCAAAATGCGTCCTAAGATTCCACTTGCCCAACAAACAGAACAAAACGTTGACTGTACGGTACTGTACTATGCCTTTTCAAGATATTTTCGGAAACTTAACTTGGGATGCTAGACTATTCTCGTCAATGCAGCGGCACATATTTTATATTATCAGGCTTCCATAAGTAGAATAGGGTTTTATAAACCATGGTTAACTAATAAGAAAAACAACCTATCCATTTCTAAAACTTGTTTGAGATGCCTATAATTGTTCTCGTGCTTACTGTTTCCATAGTTAGTCTTGGGATATATGTCGTATAGATAAGAGAATATGTTTTTCTACATTATATTTGTCGTTACAGCTAGCACACGTGCTTTAGAGGATGAGTCAAACTCAACAACAGATCCTCCAATTGTGAATATTTTGGTTCAGGCAGATGGACTTCTAAAGACAGGGGAAATATTGGCTTCAATAATAGGCGTGGTAAGTTGATGCTCCTTTGAGTAAGTACAGGAAAGCAATTAATATGATATACAGAACGAAACAGCAACGACATACAAATTGGAATACAAAGCTGGACAAACATGGACTTCACCTTTTGAATATGGGAATACCAACAGAACATGTTTGTTTGACAGCAGAGAAACGACTGAGGTCTTTATTACTCAGAAACCTTCCTCGATGATCTGGAGTTTCTCGGGATCCAATATTGGCGGTTTGAAGTACGTAATTCCTCGCCTCTCTCACATGCTGAGAAAACTAAGCTGACTTAAGAAAATAGCGCCTGAACAGAAGCTTGCACTTTTTATGGACGTTGGCGGAAACTACCATTTGCACCAACTCGCTCGGTTTAAATTTCGGACCCGATACGACTTGGCAGCAAGACATTTCTAATCACGCCCTGACTTATGATGTGAGAATTGGCACACATGGGGCTGGGAATAGTTTTATTGGTGAAGGCCTGGGCTTACTAGGACCGCCGCCTTTATCAAAGTCAAGGTAGTAGCTGGACTGGAGAAACTGAAGCAGTTGGCAGCTTCGACCACTACGACGGGTGGAGCACAAGCAACGGGAAGTTCTAATCTAGTTATCACCCTGGCAGCAACTTTGGGAACGTCCTTGGTGGTTCAAATTTGCACCGACTTCTAGTACTAAGACTGGAGGAAATTCTCGGCTTGTACTCAATGGGATTCTTATAATATCTGGTTTCTGTATAATAATTGCTTGGGTTGGGTTTTAGAGTTCAACATTACAACACAATCCTCTCCCTTGGATCAAGTTTAGCAAATCTTATAAACAGCGAGTATATTATTGGAATGCACGGCCAAAAGACTGAAAGTTGCACTGTCTCGACAGCAGCTTAGGTACATCAAATGACCAATAGTGACCAATAGTGACCAGCAAGGGTGTATCCGCCTTCCAATCTCGCTGGTTGTTTTACTTATAGCCATTTATCCATCATCATCGCTATCTGTTTGATCACTTCCGCTATCACTATCACTCCCCTTGCTGTAATCGCTGTCATCGCTGTCTGTCCGGTTCATATCATCGCCACTGGTATCATCCCTAGGGCTGTCACTATGATCACTCTCTGTTCGTTCACTGCCATCTTCGCTACCATCATCCCTATCATCCCCGCTATGGTCGCTGTCTGTATGTTGACTCTCATCTTCGCTACCAGAATCGCTACTATCATCATCGGAGCTGTACTCCTTGTCCTTGCTATCTCCCTGAAAGTTTAGTATAGAGCACTCCATTGCGTATCTCATCTTGTGTCGGGACGATTTCATGCTTACGCAGTCCCTATTCAACTTGATGATCGAGGCTTCTCTGTTTTTAAGGATATACCGAGGAGCCTAGCTGACGTCAAGATATATGGAAACAAACATAGTTGGTGTTAGAGGCCGTTAAACTTACGGAAGGTGGACTGTGGGTGCCAGAGTCAAAGGGCTCGTTTCCTCGGGTATTCAATGCAAATGGGATGGTTGATTGACCGGGTTTTGCGGTATCTGGGGCTCTTGGAACTCCCTAATGAAGAACAAAATATTAGCCTGTTTCACATGGTATTGAAGTCACTGGATATATTTCTTCTCACATCTTGAGAATCTACCGGCTCTACTAAATGATACTGCTTGCCGTCAACCATATTTGCGCTATGTTGAAGTGTCAGAGACTGATAGTTTCTTGAAAGCTTTTCTGAAGACAAGAGAACTGTAGTTGACGAGGAGGAGAATAGCTGTCTTATTAGCTTTCTTCTTGGTATATATATATCTACCACTTCCTCTCATTGGTAAATTTCCTATTCACCAGGGTAAATTGAACTACAAATCCAAAATACAAGACGCACGAAAGCTTCGTGAATGGAGAATTTAGGAATAAAGGGGAAATGGTAATGAATCACAAATATCCAGTGCACACTTTATCAGCCCGTACGATAGTGGCCAAGTCTTCCTTGTTCTTACCTTGATAGCGTCTAGAAGAACACTGTAGAACACTATTGTTCGCTCTCACACCCTAGTTTGGGGTCACTTTTTCGGCTAAGCCCCTATTCGTGTTAATCACGTGGCTAGAATTTGCAAGCTGTATCTTCCGCTACACAAGCGTTATTGTATGATTAAGTCTGTATCGGAGGGAAAGTCAGCTCTAGTGAAGTGACGTTGTTTTGGATTGTAACAAATAGTACATGATCGTTACTCTAGAAAATTCAGAATATTAAGATTTAACAAGAGTGAGTTGGACGGATGGAATATAATCTATCCTTATCTGTCATATCTAGCAAAATAATGGAAGGAAGAGAAAGATACCAAAAATCAAGAAGTCCTAATTTTGTTCTTAAGTTAGGACAAATCTCTTGGTAGCTTGTTTGATATAGAGCAATCTTCTCCTCCACACAGAAGAAACATATACCTCCCAATACGGTGGTCTAGAAACTCGAAGGAGAGTCCCCCCCTCTCCCCCACTTCCCATATAGTCTTCCGCTCTATTTACCTGTATTTTTGCCGTCGCCCATTGATATCCTTTGAGCAACTTTTGACCTGGACTCATTTCTTCTGGGCCGCCTACGCTCAATACTCTATCATTTGATCCCAATAAATAATGGCACAAACACAGGGGCTCTATTAATCAACATCATTATGTATTGTATTGTGATATGATCTCATTATGGGGCTTCACACGTCACACTACTGCGTCGGAATCGACGCAGATCTGATATTGAAAATACTTTCACTATGATAAATAAACACGACTTCCATTGACAAATAGCTCGTTTACAAAAGCCAACCCCCTTCAACATGATCCATGTTCATTTTAGTTTTTATAATGCTAATCCAACACTGCTAGCTCGATATATGTGTTCATCACTAGGTGCAACCTCATATTCTCGTTCTCCAGAAAGTCCTTTGTCCAGAGAACCCAACTCACTCGACCCTATAAAGCCAGGCATATCATCAATTTGCACTTCCTCGAGTGCTGAAGCTGGTGGGATTAGATGTTCCTGGCTTGGAGGAGCTTCAGGTACGACGCCCTTCTTCCAAGCATCCAGTAACGTATCTCGAGGTCTTGGTTCACGCGCATTTTCTTCTTCTCGATGCATCCCCACCGCTGTAACTCCAGCAAGAGATCCAGAACCTCCTATCGTTGCAGTATCACTTAGCTCTCTGTCAATCTCGCCATTAATTGCGATAAGCGGCAGCTTTGGCTCAGGAAACGAATCTCCAAGTTCAGCTTTGTACGTAGTAAGAACTCCAGGGCTGGTAGGCTGCTTAGGACTGTTACGACGTTTGCGGTAGTAGAGCCCTGCAACGATGAGGAGGATGATGAAAGCCACGATACCTATGGCTATGCCAATCCAGGCACCGGTCATTGACTTCTTAATTTTGGATAGTTTGATAGGTGTTGAAGAGGGTAAAGAGGTTGGCTCTGTTGAAACTGGCGGCCATGTTTGCATTGAGCTTCCAAGTGGTAGGGAGGATGCTGATGAAACATCAGTGTTGACAGTCGTTGCTAGCATAGAAGTTGTTGGTGATGTAGTGCTAACAAAGGATATTTCAGAGCTTGAGAAAGGGAATTGTGTTAAGGATAAGGAGTCTGAGGTAGGAGGTTGTGGAATATCAGTCTTGGATTCTGAATTTGGTGGAGATGGAGGTGTCGATTCTATTGATGATTGAAGATTAGGAGGAGCGTTGGATGATCCTATGGACCCAGAATTCTCTGTTTGTGCTGGAGGTGTGGGAGACTCAATTGTCGCAGTGGAGGCTAAGTTAGCTGGCACAGGAGTCGATGTAGCTTGTCCAACGGAAGGAGAATCAGGCAGTATTGATTCAGATGAAGCAATAGGTGCTGGAGGCATTTGCTCTACGGGCGATGAGGGACGCTCTTGGGGGGTTTCTTGTGCTATTTGAATGGCGGGATCTAGAAGTGTACCTTTCAGTGATAGAGGGGATGGTGGTTGTGGTGGAGAAGAGGGAGGCTGACCCGTGGAAGCCACAGCTGGCCCTTCTTCAGTTTGGATAGCAACCGAAAGGCCGTGACTAGATTCTGTAGATGGAGATGGAGATGGAGAGGGAGAATGGGACGGCACTTGTGCGGCTTGTATTATTTGACTACTTTCAGAGCTTGTTGGCTGGGGCGGTTTCTTATTCTGAAGAATCTCTGGAACGTTTGAGCTTGATAGCTGCAAATCGGGCTGAGTAACCATCTCAATTTGTATTTTCGTCGGAGATGGATCTGCCTCTTTGGGGAAAGACGATGATTGTAATATACTAACATAAGTTTCTGAGAGTGGTCTTGAATTTGTGGAGGATTCTGCTACAGCTTGAATACCCACTCCTATCTCTTGTGACGTTGATACTTCAGAGAGAGAAGGCAAGGCATCACTCCCAGTCTTCATGAGATTATGTCCTACAACGCCGCCAGCAGACTGTGCAATAAGAAACAAAGCGGCGTATGTCAGAGTAGTTAGTGGATAGTTGTAATAGGACGTCCCCATGCCCATAGAGAAAACAAATATCAACATTGAATTCTGTGTTGGAAATGTGGTAACATGGCCAGCTTTGAATGAAAATGTTCAGGAATATGTGTTTTATTAAGTGCAGCTATTGTGTTTATGAATGATCAAGTCCGTCTGCTTTAGGTACTAAGAACAAAGAGAGAAACGTTGTTATAAATAGCTATCTTGAATAAAGAAAACATTGATAGTGACGGCAACACATGAGCTGGCTGCTCTTTGAACTGTTAGGCGACAGCTATAACACCTTTAAAATACTGCAATATTGATTGGAGATGCTGCCAAAAAGCTTGGTCGTAAAATGTAAAAGTTATAGAAACTCTGAAGCTCAGAAGCTCATTAGACTGGTGCTGCCAACTTTTAATGTATTGCTTGGTCTGAATTCGTAGAGGATGTTTGTTCTGTGACTGGATTCTCAATCTTGTGAACTCAAGAATTAATTGAATAGGTCAGGAAACGAATTTAAGATATCAAGCATTGGTAGATGTGAAGCCAAAGGGAGGGGAGGTTTGAAAACTTCTGTCATTAGTTATGCAGGCACATAACTAAAATTGCACTCCATTGTTATCTGGTTCTGTGACAAGAAGAATAAAGGCCAGGCCTGCCAGACTTATATAAATCTGCTTGTAAAATTTTCAAGTTAGATAGCACGAAAATGGGCAAAGTAAGCACTTTCTGACTTTTCGAATTATTGCATGGCATAAACTCGGTACTCAACAAGCACATAAAACATACGTCTTGTTGACCCAGCTCTGCTACCTATATGATCTAGTGCACCAAGTAATACGGATATATGGTAAAAAGAAATGAATTTAGCTAAGCGTGTTCCGATCCGATGTCTCTTGGAATCTTGGGAAACATGGGGGACGAGATATGATATGATAGCAGTATCAACTAACCTTTCTATTCGAGCCAGAGGTAGCAGCAGTCTGGATCTTTTTTATACCGACGATAAACTATTGATAACGGGAATCTCGGATAACTTCACATACTTCAAATTAACTAAATACTAGAACAGAACTCGTGGCGGTACATACACTATCTTTATCATGCGAGATTTTTGAGTTGCCAGTCTGGGACAACCACGCAGCCACTTGATGTTACAATCTCGCCGGCGGCGTATTTGGGTTAAGGATAAGCTCACTCGTATCTACATCTGCAATCGCAATCGTCGGCCAAGGCCAAGGCCCAGCTCCATCATGCGATTTGTGTTTGATTGTGCCTGGATGATGCCATACGATACCGCCTTTTGGTATCCCCTGATAAGAAAACTGACAAGTTGCCCGTCTATATAAACCTAGAAGTCTCCCGCTTCCTTCCAACCCCCAAACTACGACTCGGCTTTGGATGTTCCACACTTCACGGTTCGAGGGATATGGACTAGACAAAGGGAAATGCGAATGTCTTCGACTTGTTTACGGGTGTTGGATGGAGAGAATACAGAGAGGGAGGGAGAGAAAGGTCACCTGATGAACACCGCCTGAATACTACTGTACCATACTAGACCACCATTACAACATATCATTACCTCCATGGATATGTGGCTACGCCACAGCATTCTCCCATCGAATACCTCTGCTGTACTTACTGTCGGTCTTTGCCTACTTTCTTTTGGCTAGTTGATCAGCATCTACCAAGTCGATAATGTACAAAGTAGACAACGACATGTGTGCAATCGGAATCGGAATTGATACCGACGCAAGGAATGCGCCATCCGAGACACCACCGCTAATAATCTCGATGGGAGGATATAACTGTCTTTCGGCAACAGTTGCCAATCCTCAAACGGTTAGGGTCAGCTTGCTTGCCCTGACTCGTTGTCCCGTCTATATGCTTTGATACCACTTAGGAATAATGGAATCCTGGAACCCAAGGACTACCAAAACGTATTAATTAGTGGTTTTCTTGGTACAAGACAAGTACCGGTACCTTCGTACACATTGGCAATATTGTACGCTACGCCATCACAAGAGAAACCAAACGGTTCCAAACTCAAATAGATCCTCGAGCCAATCAACCTCCCCCCACGCAACCATTTCCTGTTGTGGCTGCCTTCAAACTAAACAATATTAGGCGGGATTCCCGCTTCCCTCAGAGTTGTATCCTTGATCAGCATTATGCAAACTTCCTTGAAACCTCTAATACACCTCTCTGCTTTACGGCCCTTTGCCCCCCACGCAACCACGGATGGAGGGAGGCAACCGAGCTATGCTGCCTATGCTATGCTATACTATTGCATTGTTTACTCATCTCACAGCAGGCAACAGCACAGAAGTTTCCTCTAGAATCAAGCACTTCAAATATATGTATATATATCTATGTATATATATATTGCGCCTGGTGCGCCACGGCTCACAATTTCATGTTGAATTAATTACGAGGCTTCAGGCCCTTTTTCTCTAATTTTCCGGAGCTCCCTTCCTACGATCCACTCATCCACCCTTCACCCGCATTGTTACATGGACGATCTGGACGGCTTTTGATCATCTAACTTACAGCATTTCTTTCATGGGGCGGGGGGAGGGGGGAGAGGGAGGGAGGGGAAACCATCCATATCTTCCAAACAGATTCCAACGCCTGAGGATCTCCAATGTAGCCACCCAACCAGTATCATCACCAACGTCTATTACCGCCTATTTAATCCTACGAGACTGAAGAATTCGTTACGCGTCTTCTCCCGCTTCTCTATACACCCAAGAACACAGCTTGTGATGGTCGTCGCAGTGGTTTTGGAGACACCCCTCATCACCATACATAGGTGGCTGGACTCCATGACAACGGCCACTCCCTGAGGCTTCAGAATTTCCATGATAGCATGTGCTACATCTTTGGTAAGTCGTTCTTGGATTTGCAATCGTTGTGAAAACATATCTGCGATCCGCGGAAGTTTTGAGATTCCGATGACGTTTTGGTTTGGAATGTATCCGATATGCATCTAAACACTTAGATTAGTCTTGAACTCCGATTTCCACGGTCAAGATCCGTGTCTTGCGTGCGATATAAGAGAATGTATACCTTCCCAGTAAACGGGACCATATGATGTTCGCAGAGACTAAACACCTCGATATCCTTTACGATGACCAGCTCGTTGTGATCCTCGTGGAATATAGCATCATTGACAATATCCTTCACATTCTGCTGGTAACCCTGTGTGAACCCAAGTAGAGCTTTGGCATATCGTTCCGGAGTCTTCAGGAGGCCTTCTCGGTCAGGATCTTCGCCAATGCACTCCAGTATGGTCCGTACGGCGCCGCTCATCTTTTCCAGTCGGGCAGCTGCTTGCTGAGGGGTTTCCTCGCGTCGCTCTCTGGTTCCTCGGCCTGCCAATTGTTATTGCTATGTCGCAAGACTCTCTATGATCTCTGGGACATACTGGGACGACTCAGGCCGTCAAAATCAATGACCGGACTGGGAGACCGGGTCTCGGTCAACGGTTCCAGCAGCGATGCGGCTGCCTCATCCCTTGGATCTCGCGCTGGCTTGCTGACGCTCAGTCGTCTGCGCGCGGTGCTTCCGCTATTGGCCTTCAGAGCTCTCTTTCTCTTGCGCTTCTTGCCTTTGCCTCCCAGGTCAACGGTGTCGTTGGCGGTGCCATTGGGGGCATTTTCTCCAGCCGAGCTCTCTTCTTGTATGGCGCTCTCCTCACCCACGACGGGGCTTTTTGCTAGGAGGTGGGCAGAGTGTGGCATGGTTGCGCCCGCGACGGTGGTGTTGTATACTGCGTAATGCAAAATAAAAAAGCGAAGGCCATCTGGCAAGGCTAGGAGAGCTGCCCCACCCGAAACCCCTTCCCGCTAAAGTATACTCCGCTTCCGCTCTCCGATGCTTTGGTACGACGTAAACACATCTGCCCAGCGGCCGTCTCGGAAACGCGTTGGAGTCGATTAGCGAAGATCACATGCGCGTAGCATAGGAGTACGAAAGTGCGCGAAAGTGTACGAAAGTGTACGAAGGTAAAGTACGCGACAGTCCTGCGTAAGCGAGTCCCCCTGACGTGCCGTTATATACCTTTCGGTATAGTATAGTTCGAACTGTATTTTACAGCTTCTTCTCCTCCTTTCTTTTCTTACCTACCGAGCTAGCCTAGATGTTAAATATCCCTCACTCGCTCACTACTTACTGCTTCCAATATGAAGAATTCATCCTAATAAATGCTTTGCTTTCCATTGCTTTCCAGTCCTGCTCTATTTTAGAAGTCCAATTAGCTTGTAGCTGTATTGCTTGCAGTTGTATCCCCGAACGACGGCCGACATAAGGGTCGTATACGTACAGTACATACGTTTTTTTTTTTTGATATCAACATTATTCACATATGAAACGACCCTCATCTGGTTTTAGTGATGCTCGCGTGCCCACGCAAGCACTCCTCTCCTCTCCTCCCTCTCCAAATTACAGCCGTGCACATACTAACTTAACTGTACAGTAGTACACATGCCTTACATACCTTACAAACCTTACATACCTTACATACGTGCTGCCGCCGTAATCACGACTACCGTCCCTGCTAGCAAGAGGCGCGGGCGAGCTCTCACAAAAGCCCACCCAAAACCACTACACACTGAGCCACCCAGCGTACCAAAGCTTGAACAGTGGATAGTTTGAGGCTATTGATACAAGTAAGTACTAGTAGGTAATATCTCCGTTCTCCCCTCCGTTCTCCCCCACCAACCAAACCATGAAATGCAACGCGAATGCCCACTCCGTAGAAGCACGAGTTTATCCGAGTTCGCCCGAGAAAACCGAGAGGTGATTGATTGAGTAGCCTATCCCCCCTCGACCCGCTAGCCTGTGTTATAAATCTGAGCTATATCTGCGGCTAGGCACAGTACCCAAACGTACGGGAAACATTATGGTAGTGCTGGCCCAGGACCCACCTCGATATTACTCCCCATAGATGGTGGATGGTAAATTTATATAATCCTCCCCCTTCGTTCTGACCGACGGTGGTGTGTGCTCATCTGTTGATTTTTACAGTATTGTAGTGCTGAAGTCGTGTGTTTTTCGTTGATGATAGAAAATATACCACAACGACCCCAAGGTACGTGCCTATGTCTTCTACAACAGAACCCATGCAAACCCCCACGAAAGAATGGAAGAAGAAGAAGCAAGCGTTATTTATCCTCCTCTCAAGTACTATAAATAATGTATTACACTTACACTTACGAAGTACACACATCACTTTGCTGTAGGGAGTAGGTAGGGATGGATGGATGGATGGATGGCTGAATGATGGAGAACAAGGGAGAGAGGAGAGGGGTTGGTCAACGCAACATCCACCCATCCATGCTCCATCCCACTTCCCGCCAGGATGCAACAGATGACTGACAGATCCGCCTGAGTCAAGAACGTGGGGAGCAGCCAAACACCTTCGATCATGTATGTACATATGTATGTACTCCATATGTTCATGAGATCACAGTCATATACCTGATCCGGCTACAGGGCCCTGACGTTAAGGGTCTCCGGGGAGGAAACCGACATGTGGGGAAATACCTCCAAAGGCAAGCAAACTGGCTTGCTTTTTTTTTTACGAAGGACCGGAAGTACGGAATTTTGATATGTAGGTATGGATATTGTCCTGTACTGTACTGTGTATATTATCGTACTGGGGAAAGTGAAGTTATTGACCCCCAGGGACGAAGAATGGAAGAAGAATGGAAGAAGAATGGAGGAAGGGGACTGACTATATATCCGCTCACGACATATACCTCTTACCTCCCTACCTACCTACCTACGATATCTGTACTGTACATACTTATAAAGAACGACTACCTACTCACTCACCCCTACTCCTCTTCACATCTTTTAAGCTTCCAAACACACGGCACACTTTAAAACACAGTTTTATTTTTATTTTTATATTTTATTTTATTTTATAAAAAAAGAGTACAATACTGTACATCCACATTACACACGGCGGTGAGACAATTATACAGTTAAAACAACCCCCAGGTAAGCCGCAGAATGCCGCAACAAGCCGCATGTATGTAGGGAAAGAAAAAGAAAGAAAGAAAAGAATGCAGAAAATGCAAAACAAGGAGGGGAGGGGGGGAGACAGGCAGGCCTGTGAAAATCCAGAAAATACATATATACAGATACAGGAACATACCTGTATCATTACATATAACTATTGAGCCTTCTCTCTTTTTATATTTTTATATGGGTATGCTATATCCTGCTGTAGCTGTACGGAGTATATATA
>Ga0247734_1000680_pt1 | contig 28324 bp, 26 predicted proteins | sample UWRJL103311B2_FD_180933 | JGI IMG/M metagenome (GOLD analysis project Ga0247734, IMG submission 180933) | Plant litter microbial communities from Arlington Agricultural Research Station in Wisconsin, United States - UWRJ-L103-311B-2 | ecosystem: Environmental > Terrestrial > Plant litter >...
ACGTTGACGTTAGAATAGGTATTGGTATCCTGGATATCATCTCCCGTCCCACAGTTTGTATTACCAAAAGTGTGCTTCAGGCCCATCCAGTGACCAAATTCGTGCACTATTGTACCCCCCTTGATTCTATAAGGTGCGTTGCACTCGTTGTCATCCCCGGTGATTGGAGGTGTTTTCAACGGAAATAGTGCGTCGAGTCTAACAACAATTCCATCGTAATCAAAAGCACGCCAACCTGGTCTGTAAGAATACTGTTTTGATAAAGTTAGGGTCAAAGTTTGAGCGCGCCGGAGAAGTTCTTACAGCACTAGTGGTGCCACCTATGATTGAGTTCACAAGCCAAATCGTGAGAACGTCGGGGCCTGGCACCCGGGTGTCTCTCATGAACTGAATCTGCTCAGCTGTGTCACCGCTGTTATTATCTGTGAAGTCCGCATTGACAAGCATATCCTGAGATACCCAGTTGATATCAATTTTGTAACGTCTGAGATATTCTGTCATCATGGCCATCTGTTAAGAGCAGTTAGCATGTTGATATGACAAGACTGTGGATTTATTATAATGTTGATACCTGGTTACGTATACGAGTCTCGATATTTAATGGAAAGACTAAAAGAAAGCCGTTTGCGACATAACGGAAGTGTACATCGATTTTGAGTCTACCTGGCGAGCAATTGAAAGTTGGTCGCTTTGGGGGTTCTGGGAAGAGTTGATCTAACCATCCCCTTTTGGCAACCACAGGAAAAGCAGGACATGCTGGTAAAACGACAAGTTCAGACCCCTCTCCTTCCGAAATAGGGCGGTTTGTGTCTCCAGACACTACTAATTCGGCACTATGACAGAAGAAGTCAATATCTGGCTTGGGTATATACATCAAATATATATACAACATGATTCAAAAACAAGAGTGCTGGAAGACGTGTGTGTGTGTCCCAGACACTTACTATTGCTCTAGTTCAAGAGCCGTTACCTGGAAGCTTTCCTCGGCAGTGAAATCTAATTCAGGCTCCTCCTCGAATTCCGCGATGAAAACAGGATTTGTCTCCTCTGGTACAGAGCCAGTATTTGTTAAGTTTCCAGTAGGTGCAGTCGTCGAAGATTCATCTATAATAGAAGTACTTGAAATGGGTTCCGGGATTGACGTCTGAACTTCAGAGGCAGTGGTGGTCGGTATGAAGGTAGTGGTGGCCGGTATGAGAGTCTCTTCAAAGCTATCTGAAGTCAATACTTCAATGATACTGGAACTTGTCGTTGGAATTTCTAAGGCGCTGGTTGTGATAAAGGTGCTTGGTAACTCTGTGGTAGTTTCCTGTGCTTTTACGAAGGGGAGCGCAAGCGCAATCACAAGGAAAGCACCGAAGATCATGATAGTTATAAAGTTATAATTAATATGTTGTTCTCGTACATTTGATTAAGTAGCTCTGAGGATTGTCAATCTATGGAATCCAGCTGGCTATCTCAAGGGTAATATAATGTCCAGAATTCGAGAAAGGCAGCACAGAGCTAACAAAACAGGAATGATGCAATTGGTCACATCTAATATAAATGCTTTTTTAGAGAAGCTGATGACTCGCGTGGACTTTGACATATTTTGAACAAGCACGTGAAGGAGGTCCCAGTAGCGCTTTCCTATTGGGAACCTTAGAAAGAAGAAAACTTTGTCGGCGATCGAACTTAATAATAGGACAGGCCTTGTTACTCGTATTGTAGTTGCACTAACTTTTGAAGTTTTTAAGTGTATTGATCTCTGTTCTCAAGTTCCCGGCCAAGGGGAACTTCTATGTGCAAGTGTAGACCTCAGCTCCTCGCCAAGATGCCTCATGACTTATGAGGCAAGTATCATTATATTAAAGAGTAACTTCTAGTCAAGAATCTAATAACATTTCCTATACTTTTATTGGGAACCATTTCTATTCAAGCGTAAAGCTCAGCTTCTCGCCAAGAAGATGACGGAGTTGATATCTCATAACATTGATAGGTAGCTCAAGAATAGCTTCTCTCCAAGATACCATGTTTCGATTTATAGATTCAAGTTTTATGTCGCAATGCATCGAATGGATTATAATGAAGTAATAGCAGTTGGGGGACAAGATAAGAAAAGGACAGTGGACAAACAGAGAGCTTTGAGGGTTATGGGCATGCGAGGCTTGTCATAACAATTGTGTTAAATTTTCCACCTTTTCACAAGTCAGGCGTAGTCAGCGGCGACGAAGTCTACTAGTGTACTGTCCAGATGGTCACGCAGGGTCGCTCGGCTACTCATAAAGGAACTAATCACGTTAGCTTGAGGAACAGAGCACACGGCTAGAGCCATGTTTTACAGGCGTCTAGGCATGATTTCATGTTGATTTTCGATGGTTTACGGAAGAATCTTGATTAAAGCCTATCTGGTGGCAGAGCTTGTTTACACCGTTCTTTGGCATGGCCAAGAATAATTGTTATAACACGAGGTAACACTTTAACTAAGATCACTTGAAAAACTAAGAGTGATTAAAGAAATTCCCGAATAATCGAATAATGGAGGCGGGAACTAGTCCTGCAGGACCTAAAAAAACTCAATGCTCGTCAAATGTCACGGGCTAAAGGGTTGTCGGGTTGAGTTGACTAGAAATTGGGGTCTTCAATTAGAATTGAAGTCGTTACCAAGTAAACAATCTGTATTGCTAACTATAAGGATTTGAGCACGAAGCTCCTATCTACTAAAACTATCTACTTATATATAACTTATTCAAGCTCCTGGATCCAGGCGAGCCAGGGTATGGATGCATCACGTGATATAACAACCCCTGCTAGCCCTGACAAGGGGTCAGAACCGTGACCCTGGCTCTGGTATCCGCTGAGCCGCTCCTAATACCGTAGAACCCAGATTACAAGTTAAGTAATTCTACTGAGGTTTCGGGACTACTAAAAGATATCTTCTTCTAGGAGCGAACTCTCTTCAAAGAACCTCGCTTCTAAAGGCGCACTCTTCTAAGAGCTTTCTCTTAAAAGCCCTGGGCTTCTAAAAGCAGATCGTGACACTATGTTACTTCATCGTAGCCAGTCGTTATTCATCTCACCAGTTCTCATACAACTCTTGCGAGATTCAGCCTGCTAACAATATAACTACGCTCTATGACTAGATAACACTAACTTTCCTATTTTTTTGCATGTATAGTAAAAAAATAAAATTAAGGGGCGTTGCATTATTACAACACTTGCAGCTGCCCTCTGATTCAGTCCGCTACAGGATGAAGATAGGTGGCCAAATCACAGGTTTTGCGCAGGGTAACAAATCCATACGTTCTCTGCGATGGGGCTGCTAAGGGGCTGAACGAGAGTCGTAAGTTTCAACCTCCAAGTACTGGAACTAGGGGTTATTAGGTTCTCCTAACCGAGACTATGACAACAGCGGCCGAGAAGACACTATTGAAAGATGGACAAATGTTAATTTTATTTTGACTTACCTGATACGGGATTTGTCGGGCTTGCAAGCAAGTGCTTGCTTCTATGTGTTTAAACCCTCTAGCTACAATCATCATTCTTTTCAGTCAATTCTTCTTGCAAGTCAGGATCCAATTTACCATGTGCTGAGAAGTGAAAACAAAATCCAAGACCATACTTAAATTAGTAATCAAAAGTTTGGGAGGAAGTCGAGCTTGATATGTATAGTGAAGAGGACGAGAGGGAGAGTGAAGGCTGTGTGCGACTCGGTATATAGAAGGATAATTGTTGTTGTATTATCTTTTACGGAGCCTTACTACTCGCACCGATTACTCTGTTATAATAGGACCCCATGTATGTTACTATTGGAACTGGCTTAGTAGTTTGGGGAGCTAACTTGTACGAATGTGGCATTTGCAAAGGCGTTATGCTATCGCATGCACAGAAAATAGGTCAGCAGTCGAAGGTCGTCTTCTATAAAACACATGTTTGTTTGAAACATTGTGCCCGTACTAGAATTAGCGCTCGAACCTCGACTCTCGCTAAATACAATTGCTCAACCAAACTCAGTGCTTTGTTCCCCTTTTCCCTTTTAGCGACATCAATGCTGTGGCTGAAACCGAACCATCCAGCTGAACTTTCGGAACACTGCCAAGTCACCATACCATCTGAAAAGTAACTAGACATGCCGTCTACGAGCTCAAGCGTTAAACCAGCACATTTATCATGAGACGTAGGAAATCCCAGAAATATATTTAATAAATTTGCGTCCCTGTTTCTGTTTCTCGTTTTTCTAATTTTCGAAATTTGGCAACTTGTCCAAGCCTTCAATATGCACGGACCAAAGTATACCGGCGGAGCAATCGTCTTAAGTTTCCTAGCAAATATTGTCTCTACACAAGCGAATCTCGCCAATTTCGACCCCTTTACTACCCCTAAGGGAGCGGGATGTGTAGATCCCCAGGGCTTCCGTGATTGCTTTCAGCAGAATCTTGAAAGCTTTGTGGACTGCGGGCAGAACTTCTGTAAATCATCTCTGAAAAGTAAATTGCAGTCTGAAACGGAATGTTTGGCGGGATGCCAGACGATTCGACTACAATCTAGCCTTGTGTGTTGGGTTAAGAGCTGTTGGAATCAGGTATGTGATCATTGATTTGCTCTGTTGACGGGACTGTATATTTGGAGGAGGAAGGTATACTAGGGAAATACCAAGCAAAAGCTAAAACTCACTTCTAGGTGTTTTCTTGCGAGTATCAGCTCACAGCTATACAATATCTCGGTGAGACAAATGTTCGAACTACAATCAATGGAGGAGTTCCATTCTATCCAGCACCTGACAACGGCGGGGGGGCATGTTGTAAGTGCAAATATATTTTATCTTCTAATGGTTTGCTCTTGAAACTAACTCTATCATATGAAGCATGCAACCTAGGGTATATCGAAACTAACCAAACCATTGCCGGGGCCAACTCATTCCAATGCGCACTAGGACAAGAAAGTCCCGAAAAAGGAGCGGAATGCTTGTGCTGTGCTGCTTCGCTGGGGTTTTCAGGGCAAGTTAATCAAATTATGCCATGGCGAATTAGCTAAAGATCTGACTTTCAACAGACTCAGTATATGTCCCAACTCGGACCTCAGCTTTACTGATTCGAGCCAAGCCAATCAGCAAGAAGCAGCAGCTAAATTAGGTGAAATATCCAGTGACAAGTGCGCAATACTTGAAAATAACGCATCTGCATGCGGTGCTCTGTACAAGCTCCCTCTTCCAAACGTACCAGTTGTCAATCCTTTCAACCTGCCGGCTTTAGGAAAGGAGGAGGTTACTAATCTACCGGGGAATGCCTTTACTGATGGTGGTGGTGTGGTGGTGACTGTTTCGTTGGAGGATGCGAATTTTGTGAAAACTGTTACGCTGGCTCCTTGGAATGGTGCCGCCACAAATGCAGCTGCTGCGACGGCGGCTGGTGATAGCAGTGGCAAAAGTGTCACTAAAGGAGCTGGTAGCAAAGCTACTGGAGTTTCAACTGGAGGTGGATCGCAGAGCAGTACTCCAAGTTCTGCTAAAATGGTAGTTGCGCCTGGTGTGTTCTGGATTGGTGGACTTTGTACCATGCTAGGATGGAACTTCTGGTAGGATGAAATGAGATTAATATTTTGCACATTACATTTTAAATGCCCATCAAGGTTGTTGGAACGTTGATCTAAAGAATAGGAAACTTCTCCTTACTTCGTTCAGTCTATGAGAAACATCCATATGGAGTTGCACATCAATCGAGAAACGAAATTGTCCTAAATCCTAAAACTTTCTACATAATACAACACAAATCACGCTATCTCAGGCCCAGGGTCCTTTTAATGTTTGCTGTTTGCTGGTTTTCCTTTTTGTAAACCACAGATAAATAGCTACAATAAAAGTTCTGAGTCTCAATTTGTGTTCGATAGCGTTGAGTCGAGATTCAGAGTTGCTAGTGATTGAAAGTGGGATCTTGGGCTCGCGATATAAAAATGAAAAGTTACCTGATATTCAAAGAGTCCCGATTCTCAACTGGATATTCAACTGATGTTGCTGAATGCGAGTCCTTCTATCACTTCATCTACATAGCTGACTTAATTTCCATACAAACTTTATCAGTGTGAACTTTTCATATAGTTAGCTAAAAATAAACTTCTACAATGGAAGAAGAAACTGTGCTTCTAAGTGTGTTGGCATTGTCATCGCAAATGCATGGATCATCAAGTAAGTCAGGGAATAGTAATTTCTCGTGGGGTTTACATTTGGTACATATTGAACCATATAAGTTATAACTGTGTACTTCGAATATAAATGAAAAAGTAGATCATTGTTGGACGAGGAGAATGGGGAATCAGTGATGTTGATGAATAGCATATGATAGTAAATGTAGTTGGGCAATTTTTGGGGGGTTGATATTTTTGTGGATCGAATGCATGCACATGGACAACTAGAGCTATAATAGCATTAGCCCTTAAGGAACTTAGTAAGAATCTCATTAAGAACAGCGGGCTTTTCGAGCTGTATCCAGTGACCAGCATCAATGTTTTCAACTGTCAAATTAGGCACTACCGGTTTCATTTGTGATGCAAAATCCGCGGTAGCGCTTATGAAGTTGGTGGAGTTGACTAGAAGTGTGGGCTGCTTAAGAATACAGCTCTCTTTCGGAATTTCTGGAAAATGTTAATAGGCAGTTTGAAAATAATACGTGCCTAGAAGAGCAATATAGTATACCTTTATCATCCTCTTCATTAATGTTATCAATTGCAGCACGATACCAGTTTATGGGTGCCGCATAACCTTCGGGGAAGGCTTTTTGGTAAGCCTCTTTGTCCTATTCATATGCCATCAGTGATCATTAACGTCAAAGCAGAGGTGTACCTTAATGTGGAAAAGATATACCTTTGACGAAAACCAAGGCTCTGAATCAGCAAGCTTTCCAGCTTCTAACCATTCCCGAAAGCCTCCTTCAGCTCCCATGTACCTTTTCCCGTGATCCGTATCCTTAGTGTAAAACAAGGATTGCACAGACTCCGACTATATTAAATAAGCTGATTTATTCCCCAGATATCCAACCAGACCAGAGTGGGAGAGAGATACATACATGCTTGTTCATCAACTCCGCAGCATCAGCTTCTTTGAAAAATAAGAAATACCCAAAAACACCATAGCCCATCGCAGCTTCTACAGACTGGTTGATATATTTAATCGCTTGCAGTGAAAGACCGTGACCTGGAGCACTGTAGCCGATGTCTATGAAGGCCAATTTTGAAATCATCTCTGGATAGTAGTTTGCAAGACGGGAGAGTGCGAACGATCCCCTACATGTTCTCATTAGAAACTTTCTACCAGCAAAAGGGGCTACTAAGAAAAGGGCAATTTACGAACCAATCATGACCAACCCCAATCACACTCTCAATCCCCTCATATCTCAATATCTCAACGATATCCTCAATCATAGGCTTCACCCTGTAAGCTTGGATATCTAAGGGCTTAGATGTCTTTCCATAGCCGAGTAGGTCAGGAGCGATGATTCCATAGCCTTTTTGTGAGAAATACTGAATCTGATAACGCCAATCATATGATGAAGAGGGAAATCCGTGGAGAAAAAGGATGTAGATTTGGTTCTCCTGGTTGCTGGGTTTGAGATGAAGATAGCTGTAAAGGAGACCGCGGGTTGTTGTGTGTTCGTTGTAGGAGGTATCCATATTTGAGGTACTGAGAGCAGTTCTGTAAAGCGATTGTGGAAGCTGTTGTTTCTTAAAAGATATTATGACCTTTTGTGCTGGATATATGTAGATCTTATAGAAGTAGACAAATGCAACGACACATATACTTTGTAATTACGTCACTGAATAAAGGCCGATATGTTATTCATGAGTCGGACTTCGCAGCACTCAGAACTTCCGGAGAGTAGGTTCTATTTTGTTACGAGGCTGTCAGATCTCTTATTCGCTAATGAGATAGGCGTTCAATTAGTCGAGTGTTTTGATACTACTGTAAGGGGAGTGGGGTTCGTGTGCAACGGTAAGCGAGACTTTGCATACAGTTTTTGTTTGCTTTACACTTAGTATATCATCATCCTTTGGTATTGATTAGACTAGAGCACGTGCTGCTATAGCTCTGAATTTGATTACAATTACCAAGTATGGACAACGGGGCGTTATGTGGCCCGATGAGATAATTTTGGGTGCACAAATTTCGAATTGCTGTCCTGAAGGATACAATAAAGCAACTAAACTTGTATTGCCCTGCGGCAAGGTAGTGATACCCTCTTTTAATCTACTTCACTGAATCTTGCGAAAGTACTACAGCGAATCAAACAGCGCCAGCAGAGGATATTCTAAATGAATCCTTTCATATTATACATTGCCTATCCATCTGTCATAAATTACACAATAATGATACTGCGGTGTGTACCCGTCGCCAGGCAAGAACTATTGCGCCATATTTAAAACTTCGCTCAAAATTAAACTGGGTAGAAAATCTGCCATGCTTGCTTGCTATGCAATTGGAAGCCTCAAAACAAACACGAGAAGGAAAATGAGCCTAGCTACCGGCCTCTGTCGTCAAAGTCGTAAATTCAGCATCTAGATTCACAGGATGCTTCTCAATACATGCAGCACTGTGCGCGCCTCCAACGCCGGCTAAATCAAACTCTGAGGGGTATATCTTAATTGCTGTGGGTTCTGGCGGTGATATAAACTGTGGTTCCTTGTAGACGTCCTCCGTCTCTTTAGGGTAATTTGGTGCATCTACGGTGTTGAGATGTGGCACAACTGGTGAGGTGATTGCACCCGAGGACTTGAAATCAAAGCCCTCGTCGGAGTCCTGTGATCCTGTGATAGAGGTTGGCCTTTTTTCTTCTTTTTGGTCTTGATTTGATACTGCGTGCTGGACATCAATTGGTGCTAAAACAGAAATTCTCCCTTCCTCCTCGACAACTAGGATTTCATGAGAACTCTCAAGACACTCTGAGTCGGAATTGGAAGCTGGCAAAGGTATTTCCCACGGCTGGATCTCCTTCAAAATAGGTGCTGGCGGGGACCGGCCTCTCCGAGGGAAGTATTCTGAATCATCCGTTACATCCGTCTCTGCATAACCATGAGGCATGGAGCCGGGGCTGTATAAAGAACTGAGCTTCCTAGGATTATAGCTGTCATGTGCGAAGATGTTCTCGTCATATCGTCCTTCATCAACATGGCGTGCATCAACAACTATTGGGATAGGGTGTTCATGGACATGGATGACCTCTTGAACCTCAGGGAACAAACCGAGTAGAACTTCGGCTTGCGAGCGACGACGTGGGTCATCGCTAAGACACCGGTCGCATAGGTCCCGATAGTATTCTGGGATTTCTTCAGGAAATGTCCCCAGGTTTAGTGGCCGTTGGGTTTCCGGCTCATCTTGCTGCGTGGCGAGAGCGTACAGCACCATTCCCAGCTGGAAGAGATCTGACTTTACACCTATATACATCGAGATTCTCTGATTGCTATCAATGAGTGCGGTTACTTCTGGCGGCTCCCAGCCAACCGGGCACCCTCGTCGATTAATGTCTATGATCTTTGCGTTATCGTCCTCGTCGATAACAATATTTGACAGAGTAAAGTCTCCTTGGACAAACCCTGCCTCATGGATCTCAGAGAGACCTTGAACAATCTGTTTTGCCCAACGCTCACGCCGTCTCCATGATAATTTGCCTTCCCCATCGTAGATGACATCAATCAGAGCACCCTGTTCTGCAAAGCTGATCAAAAGGCCCTTTACATGTGCACCTTTGTTATCAAGAACAACACCACCAAATTGGATCACACTATGAGACCCAGATAAGCGATGCAAAGCGTTAATCTCGTAGAGAAACTCATCAACAGTGTCCGGACCCGGAATCTCCTTTTTGATGAAGATTTTGTTTTCGACCCGAACTTTATAGACAAAGCCGGAAAGATGTGAGTCAAAAACAAGCTCATCCTCCCGAACCCTCCGGCACTTGAGGTGACCTATAGCTTTTACTGGCGGATATGAAATTACTTCCGAGAGATCTTCTACGACGTGGACATGCAGTCGATCATTCTGCGTTTGAAGCTTCAAATTTGTGACCGTATCATAGAACTGGATGTCAGGTAATGATTCCCGAATGGCTTCATAGATTCGAGCGCTTTTGTCACGCTGGAACCTGGTCTTTTGCAACTCTTCCTCAAGTGAGCCTGGAGCTGCGTTGCGATAATCCAATGAGATGGTGACTCGCCTCCAATGAGTAGGAGTTTCTGCATAAGTTACAAAGAACTTTTCTCGCCTTGACTTGTCCCTAAAGTGCATGCTGAGATTTAAGATCCACTTAAGCTCAAGCTCTTCTAGAATCATCTCATCAAAGCCTGCGGTCGAGACTGATGCTGTATCCACGTTGGAAACATCCTTTGATACCTCCACATATCCTTGAGTATCATCGTCCTGTATATTGGTCGTGGCTGTTGTTGAATGGCCCAGGACCGAATCTATAGCTTCAGTCTTTTCCAATAACTCAGGTGCACTCAATCTAGGAGGACCAACTACCGAGGCATCTCGAACAGACGCAGTACGCCTCCTATCCATTGATACCGTCCGGCGTTCTTCTGGATTTGGCTTCGTAGGCTCTAACCTATCTCTCAGCTCTGATTGCTGTCTCTTGAAGGTACCAGGTCGAGGCAATCCTGGCACGACCTTTCTCGACAAACGGCGAGCCAGCCCTGGCTTTGACATGTCCTCCTCCTGCGCAGCAATAGGTGGAAGCACTGCATTGTTTTCATCCTTCCCAAACAGCTTTCTCCACGACCACGATGTCCGCCGGTCCGTGGAAGCTGCCCTCTCCTGGGGCCTTTCTGATGCTGTTTGTGCCATTGTATATTAGAATGGACCCGGGAGCTCGCTCGCAACTGGACGAAACCCGACAAGTCTGTTGAATGTGGGAAGGGTACGCAGCTTGCAGACAGCACAGCAAAGCTGCGCAATCGGGCTACTCGGGGGGGAAAAGGGGTCGTTGATGGGTAAGATCGTCGTCAACAGTCAAGAGAGGTTGTTGAGATCGCGGCAACACGGAGGTCGTATAGATACGCAGCTATCCGGCGGTAGGGAGAGCAAGAGCACTCTCTTCTTCTTGTAAAGCCGTATCATTTGGTTGGGGACACATGAGGAAGGGAAGCGATTATTGCTGTGCACAAGGCGGACGTGGAATTGGTGGCCCTGAGGTGATCAGGGTCCCTTCGGAGGCTAGGGCTAAGGCAGAACAATATACTATTCGATACGATGATGGTGCAGTGTACGGAAGTGGAGTTGGAGTAGTACCTCCGGGATAGCAACAGTGGTGGAGGTCAAGCTGTTTTGGCCTAGGGTGGATTCAGGACGCAGCGGTCAGGGCCGCTGCCGTTTGGGTGCGTTGGCGAATGAACGGTGGGAGTGGTGTGTCTGGTGTGTGGCGCAGGAGCAGGAGAAAGCGTAATCAACTACTGTACCGTTCGTCCTCGATTAAAAAGCTCCATCCGTACGTACTGTACAGTGAGTGTGTATGTATCTATGTATGTATGTACTGTACACCGCCGTACCCGGACAAAGAAGGACAGACGGCAGCAAAAAAAGCACAACACGGATTCCGGACTTGCTTGTACCGAAGAGCAAGGAGGAGTTTCTTGGTATCATCTATCATCTATCATCACTCTCTTATGATACACCATCTCTTTGGCTGCCTTACTTTCCCGAGTGGCCTGCGTGGGGTTGGGGTTGGGCCTATTTGGCAATTGGGAACGTGGGAAGGAAGTGCAGCTGCAGTGCAGTGTGCATTGCGAGGGAGACCAATCACTCGCTTGTTGAGATAGAAGCAGACTGGGGCCATGTCTTTTTTCACTCAGGTCAGGTCCGCAAGGACGTGATATTCCGTACGTTTTACGTATGATGGGTTGGTGTGGAGGAAGTCAAGTCTTCCCAACTGTCCTGGTTCATGGATTTGCTTTGTTTACGCTCGAATCGCTTCCCCTTTGCTAAGCGACTGACGACCACTCCTTCACCGTCTCTCGTCTCCCGACTCTTCGTACGAAGGACGGTTGGTATTACCGGCAATCCCCGTATCCATCTGGGTGGAAGGAAGAACAGCTAGCTAGCTGGTCGACGCTATGTCCCTCCGCTCATCGCTCATCACGACTCTGTGCCAAAGTAATGCCCATGTGCGTGTTCTGTTCAACCGCTTACTGTGCACTACTATGCATGGACTGACTAAACTACCAGATTTGGCCCCTCGTTCGTAAAAAGCACCATCTGGATGAATGCCAAACATGCTCCGCAGATATGGTCAGGCCTGCATCGGGTCTCAATGAGGCGGTAGCATCTGCTACTTCCCTGTGGTGGAAACTGTTACACGTACTGCGCATACCGCAACCAGCCGTCGGCTTAAAAGCCTGAGATCCGCAGATTCCCAATCTCATCTCACCTGCATCTTGGATTCTGTACTTAGCGCAGGAGCACAGTGCCTTTGCTTTGACAATTGGTACTGCAAGGCGACTGAAAGTAATGGCGTCTAACCAAACGCACCCCAAACATCAATTCGCCCTAAAAGCTGCAAGTTGATTGTCTAGTTTTCAAGCCCAGTGACCTGACGAGCAATGCACCCCACATCAATACCACCGTTAAATAGTCATCACCAAGCTTAAGTTCTGTCACAAATGAGGAAAGAGAGTATGCTAGAGCATAGATTGGGTCTCCATGCTTCTTACACAAGTCGCGACCGGCTATCTATCTATGCCTTCGGACCTATTTACAGATTAAATATATGCTGCCTAACAAATCGTCCCATGACGTTTATCTTTCTACAAAATGCCAAATGCGTGGTGGAGAGGAGGGGTTTGCGCTCGAATCATCATTTAGAACCAGCGAATTCATAATATTCGCCCATTTGAACACCGTTGCAATGCCCGTTTCCTTTCCCCGGTTTATGTTTAGCCCTATCAAATCGTGACACCTCTCAATCGTCATCCTCGTCATCCTCATCTTTCTTCTTGGAAAGCTGCTCTTTCCATACGTTATTGGCTTCTGTCTTGTCTAGGTTCGGAAAGACTAGGTCGAAGACTTCGGAATACCATTTAGCTGGATGTCCTGTTATGCCTTCCTTTATGTTCTGTCATAATTGTTAGTAGAAATTAATCTTGGGAGTTTGCTGTTACGTACCTCTGGAAGTTCAAGCCAGTCGGATAGATTGTCGTGAGGGAAGATGATTGATTTGGATCCTGCTCGACGGGCTGCAACTGTCTTTTCTCTCAGACCTCCAATTCTCAAAACCTTTCCAGTAACAGTGAGTTCACCGGTCATAGCGATGGTAGGGTCGAGAGGCTTGTCAAAGGCTAATGACAACATCGAAGTCGCCATTGTTATTCCAGCCGAAGGACCGTCTTTCTGTACTGCACCTTCTGGACAATGCAGATGCAACTTGGCTTTATCGAAGAATTGATTTTGTGGATAATTTTTAGCCATTACTGACTTCGCGAACGAATAGGCAATTGAGGTCGACTCCTTCATAACGGCTTTCAGATTTCCGGTAATCGTCAAACCCGGGCGAGACTTTCGAGTTAAGGCACTCTCCAAGATAGACTCGACATATAGAGCGGCTCCGCCCATTTGAGTCCAAGCAAGTCCCATCGCCACTCCTGGTGGCGTTATATCATACAAGCGATCAGACGTGAAAACGGGAGGACCAACGTAGTCCTTCAGGTTATCTTTATCGATGGTAACGTGTACGGTATCTGGAACTTTGAGGCTGACCCTAGGAACTTCTGTAGTCTGTTTCTCGATGTCCTCTGGTGTATCCTTCACATCAGTCTCATCCTTCTTAGATTCTTCTAGAGCAGTCTTTCCTTTATCTGTCAAGGCTTCCTCTTCAGAAAGTGCATTTTCACCGACATCTTGAACAATTTTAAGAGCAGACTTTCTATAGACCTTTTCGATCTGCTTCTTTAAATTTCGAACACCAGATTCTCGGCAATACGACTTGATCAACTCCTCAATAGCACTCTTGGAGAGGTTTACATCGACATCTTTTAAACCTGCTAATTCCTTTGCAGCAGGTCCAAGATATCTCTCAGCAATTGCCATTTTTTCATCAGCAACATAGCCGGAAAGTTCAATCATTTCCATGCGATCGAGGAGAGGTCGTGGTATTGTGTCGGTCATGTTGGCAGTGCAAACGAAGAGAACCTTAGATAGGTCGACAGGAACATCTAGGTAGTGGTCCAAGAACGAGTTGTTTTGCTCAGGGTCAAGCAATTCCAGTAACGCGGAAGCAGGATCACCCTGGTGACCCCTTCCTATTTTATCAATCTCATCAATCAAGATTAGAGGGTTCTCCGTCTGACACTTCTTCAATGCTTGTATAATACGTCCTGGCAACGCACCCACGTAGGTTCTTCGGTGACCCTTGATCTCAGCAACATCTGTGAGACCTCCCACACTAAATCTGTAGTATTGACGGTTGAGAGCCCTTGCAATACTTTTTCCGATGCTCGTTTTTCCAACACCTGGTGGTCCTACGAAGCAGAGAATCTTGCCCTCAACAGTACCTCTGAGCTTGCCTACAGCAATGAACTCTAATATGCGATCTTTCACGTCTTTCAATCCATGATGATCCTCATCAAGGACCGTCTGGGCATTGTTTATACCGAAATTCTCTGCACTCCGCTGGCCCCACGGGATTTGTGTCAACCAATCCAAGTAGTTTCTCGTGACATTGAACTCAGACGCTGCTGGTTCCAGATGAGCTAGCTTATTTATTTCTTCGTCGAATACTTTCTTGACACCTTCTGGCATCGCGAGATTTGCAGCCTTCTCCTTGAACTTCTCTACCAATTTGTCTTTCCCATCGGATTCAATACCGAGTTCCCGTTTTATGCCTTTCATCTGCTCCATCAACCAGTATTCTCGCTGCCGCTTCTGAATCTTCTCTTCCACATCTTTTGAGATCTTGGATTGCAGTTGCGCATTCATTAGCTCTTTCTTAAGAACCGTGAGTGCCATCTTGAGTCTCTCTTCAATGTCGGTCGTCTCAAGAACTTCCTGTAACTCGTTGACCTCACCTGCTGAGACAGCAGCTGCAAAGTCAGCAAGTTTCGCTGGTTCTTGCATGACATTTGACGCGGAGAGGCTCATAGTAAACGTAGATATCTGCTCGCGGAAGAGGCTGTTCATGTTTGCCACTTCTTTGAAAACGTTGACAATTTCATTGGTGAGTGCCCGGATTACTGGACTTTTCGGGTCATGGGCTTCATCGGCGACGTTTTCTACGTTGACAAAACTGACCGGATACTTTCTCAAAAATGAAGCTGGCTCGTAAGGAGACAGGGACTCTGCATTTTTGTGTTGAACAGATACCTCTTCAAAGCTGGCAACCACGTCTCCTTTTTTCTCCTGTAGGGCATCCTCTTTGGTGGGTTTCGCTGGTATTATGTCCGGAATGACATCTGAATCAGGGGTATCAGTAGCTTTGATCGGTGAGATGAGGCTAGTCATCTTGATCCGGCGATGGGGATAGAGGACCACTGTCAGAGCCTTTTCATCTCCAGCAACCGCAAATGCACTTGTGATCTGTGCAAATACACCGATATTATGCACATCTTCCACGCTCTCAATTATATCCTTCTCTCCGCCAGCCTCATCCTTGAACAAAAACGCCCCAAGATAAGGTTGACCTCTCTTGATCATATCTTTGATGGCCGCAATAACGTTCTCATCGCGCATAGTAATAGTTTTGTAAAAACCTGGAATTAGAGGTCGTCCTTGGATTGGGATACCCATTACCTGCGGGTAGACTTCCGGAACCGTTGTTTTCTGTAAGCTTTTATCGACGGACACCTGTTTCTTTCCCTTCTTCCCGCCATCTCCGCTACCTGAGTCTCCAGAACCTCCAGATGCTGCACTGCTCCCTTTTCCATCAATTGCACCTCCAGATGACGCACCACTGGCTGGGGGTGTTGATTCAGAGCCTTTGGTTTTGCCTTCAATAACCTCGTCCACGCCGCCGTCCTTCAGCTTCTCTGCCTTCTTTTGTACGTTTTCATCTTCCAATGCTTCTTCGGGTATTGGATCTTTGGGGTCCTTGTTTTCCTTCCGCCGTGCAGGAGATGTCGAGAAGTTTGAAGCATTGCTGAACGTGGCGACAGGTGATATCGAGGATCGCGCGGATAGCTTCGTCGTCCCTGTGTATTGCCGCTGTCGAGATATGCTATACAATCTATTTGTAGAATTTGCGCCTCCCCTGAGAGGACTTCTAGTTGTATTTCGAAGAGCAAGCCGCCATGATATGCTACCTCCGTAGAGCATGTCTTATAACAGGTGTGCTCGGGATGGGATTGCTGAGCCTGAAATGAGTTGTTGTGAATATCTATAGGCACAGTACACCTAAACCTATAGTTGGTACAAGAAAGGTATGCAGATATTCAATAAAAAGAGGTAGTGGTACATTGATACTGAAAAATGTCTCGCCGTCATTACAGGTAGAACGAGTTGCTTACAATTTGTCGGCACACTAGGTAAGCAGATCCCTGTCACATTCGGCTCGGCTACAGTACAAGACGACTCGCCTCCTTTTTCGCCAAGCGATTGTAAACATCTGTTTTGACGAGTGTAAACAAAGATAAAAGGGGAAGTTCAATTAGTATTTAACACACGATCAATGTTGAGAAATAGTCTAGCGAGAGCACTGGTATCATGTCACATCAGTTTCATTGTCTAACTTAAGTTCAGAACGGGTTAAAGAAGGAAAAGTTACTCGTTGCTTGAAAGCCGTTTCACTAGTCATGCTTGAAATTCGTGAGAATGTGGCATTGATTAAGAACCAACATTATTCTACATATCAATAACTGCCGCTGCTTTCCAAAACCTTGCACCGCTCCGAAGCGACCATCTATGCGTTTACTAGTCTCATAATCATGTTTTATTTCCACGCACTAAGCCCTGCCCACGGATCTGCAGGATTATGCTGCTGTTGCTGCCCACCTCGCTGCTGACCAGGGTTACCGTATACAGGTGCTGTTCCAGGTTGTTGGAACGTTTGTTGTGGTCCTAGCGGCGGCGGTCCGGGGGGAGGAGGTGGGGGAATATAACCATGAGGCATATATTGTTGAGTTGGCTGTTGCTGAGACTGTCGACCATATTGTGCAAACTGAGTTTGCGTTGGAGGGGGAGATGTTGGTTGATTAGGTCGTCCGTATTGGTTCTGTGCGAAATGGGTTTGGTTTGGGGGAGGAGATGTGGGTTGCTGTGGCCGTCCGTACTGATTTGGATTGAAGGAGGTTTGTGTTGGAGGAGCTGACGCTGGCTGAGCACTATCTCGCCGGAGGTACTGATTTTGAGAGAATTGGGTTTGATCTGGTGGTGGTGAGGCAAGGCCGCCACGAGATTGAAACGTTCCTGGGTTGTACGATGATTGGGACAATGACACAGAGTTTTCAGCGTATGATCCTTGCCGGATCTGTTGGGGTTGTGATTGATAGAAAGAGTTAACAGGTACAGGTGGAAAGGCTGAGTGTGATGATTGGGGCGGTGAAGTAGTAGGAACTTGATATTGGCCAGAAATATTTGTAGATGGGTACCGAGTTGAGGGGGAGCCAGAATTCTGCGATATAGAGTGTGATCGAGATTTAGAAGGGGACGTAGTCGGGTCCATTGACATCCGCTCCATAAGCCCTCTTAAACGCTCCCGCTCCCTGTCGGCTTGACCACTGGCATTGGCAGCTCGTTCCTGTTCAATGTGACTAAGCAGTTGTGCACCTTCTGATCTACGATTGTTCACGAAAGTATCCACATTTTTATCTAGGCTATCCACGGTGTCCTTCATCTCACTGTACCATTGTTTCGCACTATCAAGACCGGCCTCAAGATCCAAGAACTCTTGATGTATTTTCTTGTACTTAGCGTTAACAGCAGAGCGTTGACGTGTGATGTTTTCGTATTTGCTTTGTTCGCCTCTTACTCTTTTATCTTGCAGAAGTGTATTGAAGGTGGATGTGAGCTCTTTCATTAGTGAAGCCTGTTTGTGATTTGCTGATAAAAGACGACTTTGATGGGGTCTGTACTTCTCGAGTTCTGCTTGGAAGAGCTGGGTCTCGTAGTTGGATATTGATTTCTTGTTTAGGATCAGAACTTGCGATATATCGTCTTCGTGCACCTTCAATTTGTTAGCTTACCTCCAATACTGTGAATGTATACATTACCTTCTCCTTTAGATCCTTTAAAACTTGAGCTCGTTCTCGTTTTATAAGGTTCAACTTCTTAAGAATTTCTTCCACCTTAGCAACTTGCTCTGCAACGCTTAATCCATCATGAAAGTCGTCATCGATCAGATTTCCTTGTGCCGCAGCAGGACTACCTCCACTCCTAGAGCTACCACCAAACTGTATTAAAGCCTTTTGAAATAGCACGTCCACCTCACCAGTCTCACTAGCAGTGCTCATTTCATCGAAATCTCCCTGGTGCTGGCGAAATTTGGAATATAGTTGGCTATCACTATGCGCAGCTTCTTCAAGAGCATCTCGATAATTCCGAATGTCATTTCTCAAAGTAGAAGTTAATCTCGAACTAGGTTGCTGAGTCCATTCCCCTTCGTATTTGGATCTCATCTTTTCGCAAACGCTTTCTTCCATATCAAGTTGCTTACTACTTTTGTCCAGAGCTGCGACAATAGCATCCTTGCTAGCATTCAGATAGTTGAAGATTGAGCCAGGTGCATCACGACTAGCCAAGGTATCACACCAGCTTCTGAAGTCGTCGTCTGCCGTCAACTCTTGATCAAATCCTCCTTTCAGTACTTGCAAAGCGTTTGGTAATCTGAGATAATCAAGGCTTGCAGCCATTTCACTGTTTGCAGTCTCTACACGCTCTGTCTCCGCTCGAACTAGCTTGGCTTTTTCTTCATCATATAAACTCGCAGATTCAGTTACAGACATTGGAACGATCTTCTGGAAGATATCTGGTCCCGTAATACGCTGTATATCTTGCCCAGCGTATAGCTCGCTAACAGGTATAGCTTTCGCGGCTGGAAGCTTTGGTATCACAGCCAGACTAGCATGGGCAGGAATTGTCTGATGGTAAATATAATCGTTGTCTTTAATAAGCTCAGAAAGCTTCTCCTGGACATTAGTGAGATGCCTCTTTGTAATATCGGTCAAAGTTGCCCCAGTTTCCGCAGTCAGGTTTGAGTTGGCTGGAACAGTTCCTGGAAATGCACTAGCTAACTTGTTGGCATCTTTGGCAGACGTTTCTGCAACTTGTAGGCGCGAGATGGCTGTGCCGTGGGAGTTTGCATCATCATCCGCAAGAGCTTGGTAGTATTGGGCTAAAGAATTCATGTAGTTTGACTTGATCTGTGTGCATATCGTGTTAGCGTAACTGCGCGATATATTTAATGTCTGACATCCTCAACCAAATGTCGACCTAGCTATGTACAACAGTCAAGAAGCTGGGAGGCTTTGAAGCTTACCTGCACAACTAGTAACCACACTTTTTCAAATATGGCTTTATTCACGTTCTCTTGTGTGCCCTCCACAGCTTGGGAGTACAGGTAACCTGCTTGGCTGGCAAGTTTTGCTAATAACCCGACTTTCTTTCCATCCGCCATTTGTTTCTCCAGGAAGACCTCCTGTCCTTGGGCAAGCATTATTTGAATCAGGGTTTTGACAGTATCTCGACTAAGATCGGTAGATGGTGCATGTAGGAAGTTCTCATTGATATAAGTAAACATCCCAGCAGATGCTTGGAAAGAGTGATAGGCAGTCTTTAGGCCGGAGTCTTCGGAGCGAGTTTGGAAAGCAGCATGGCAGGATAGTACTGCGGATATATTAAAGATTATAGAAGCTTTCTCGTATGCCAGAGAGTACTGAGAAGTTGGCTTATGTGTAAAGGCATCAAACCTTGTAGATTGTTAGCTCTGCCTTCTCGAGGCTATGGACAGAGAGCATACCAGGTAAAAGATATCTTGATATGGTTCTCATCTACAGGAAACCGCAGGTCCAACAACTCTAGCTGGCCATAGTATCGGTATAACAGATCCCTCCCAGCAGCACTGTCCTTCCCTGCGCCCCTCATATCCTGTCGCAAACGATTCAAGGTCGCACATTCTTCTGCATATCGTTCCGGATCATCCCCATATGTCTGTCTGATATATGCTTTCAGCGGCTGTATCCAGTCTATCTCGTTCGTAGCCTTCAAAGGCGCCGATATCATCGGTGCCTGCATGTTCGTCTACTCCGAGCAGGAGCTCGGCGCTCCTGGTTAAGCCGTTGGGGTTAGTTGTAGCTGCAGGTGCAAATGGTAAAACCGAGGATTGTTCGATGTGTTTGGCAGACAAATGTAGCGTGGTGTTTTTAAGGCTATTACCTTGTGACGTGGTTTGTGCTGTACGTGTATGTATGGTATATGAGGTACTTGGACGTGGAGGTGTGGAGGGGTTGCACTGCACAGCGCACCACTTTTATCGGTGGGCAGTTGTGTTCTCGCTCATCCGCAGGATTGTCATCTTTTTACTTTACGATTGGGCTGATTTGTGTTTTGGCAGCAATATAGGGAGGTGGACGGATTCGATATCACGATGGGCACTACGTTGTGTCACGGACTCAAGCGGTGATCGTTTAGAAGGCTAAGGAAAAGGTTACGGCGGTACAGTACCGTACAGTACGTACAGTAGGGAAGTGCTCGCCAACAAGCGTCTCGGCTCTGCAATGCGGAGCACAGTCGTTAGGCCGTTTGGGAGGCCCGATCGGATTTATTAGATCAGAAGGGGTCGAGGGGGAAATAGGATAGGGGCATAGGGGTAAGTTCTGGAAGATGTTCGACATAATACAGTAAGCGCCCTGGGGTTGATATGCATCTTTCTGCTTGCTGGGCTGGAGGTGAATCACACATACATACAGATAAGCTTACATACCTAGCTACAGTAGGTAGGTAAGTAAGGACTGCACTCCCAAGTAAGTACCTTGGATCAAATCACCACAGGCTTACTCGGTACCGGTACCCACCGAATGAATTATGAATTATGCACGAGAAGAGAGACGCAGATGTTAGGTACTCGCGGTAAGTTTACTGTAGGTGGCTTATCTGGGCGGGACATATATATCGTTGAGGTTTAACCGCCCTGACTATCTATTAGACATATAGCTAGTGAAAAAGAGCCATCGTCAACTAGGTCAATAAGAACTAGCTTACTGTAGCCCAGTTGACTTTCTCGTTTTCGCTGCTCATACATAACTTAAAATTCAAAACAGACTTCACTGCAACCACCGTCAATCTTTACACCCATAATCACCTATACATGGACCGAGAAAATACTAACTCCAAACAACCTCCAAACTAACAATACTTAGATACCTAGTACTTAAGTTCCATCGTGAGGTGCTCTATATGCAGGACAAAGCCAATCACGGTAAACACAAGCTCATTCTCCACGCAATTGGTAGGAAGAGAACCAAATGTGCCGAATCATGGACCCTGTACTGGAGAATTAGCTTCGGTAAATCGTATTGCGGCCCGTTGCTTGTGGTAGCCGCCGTCTCGTGCTTTAATGATGACCATCTCGGCATAGCTGGATTTGGACAGGTGAAGGTGGAACTCAACGACCCAAACATGTTCTTGCATCCACATAGGACAGGAGGCCTAAATACAACAAGACGAACAGTACCAACGAAACCATTTTTAAGGTAAGAAACTAATTCATTATGTGTTGAGCTGAGTGTGACAAACATCTCTCCCTCGTTTTCCAATATGTCTAAAACTAAATATACATGCTAGGTATGTGTGGGGAGTTTTTCTATATATTACCCAATCCCACGAGAAAATGCAGACGCCATGGCTCCTTGCCTCTAATCTTAACAGCCCGCTTATGCAATAGAATGGTTCCAGCAATATCTCACCGTCGGTACTATACATCGCTTTTCTTCGGTCATTGCTCATACCTTTTTGTCTCCATCGGTAGGTGCTGTAGCGCCACTATCTTTGTCTTTCGAATCGTCCTTTAGGTTGTCTGAAGTGGTATTGGATCGGGAATGATCGGTTAATTTGTTCCAGACAGATTTAAGAATCCCATCATTCTTATGTTCTTCTGCTGTATTTGAACTAGAGCATAATTGTCAGCGTACATCTTTGTAATAACAGAAGCTAGCTTACGATTGACGCCCAACGTTCATGATCCTCTTTGCAGTCTTGTCACCCAGCTCATCAGCAAGCATTTCCGCGATAGTTCGTTGATTGGCACTCAGATACTTGGGCATCTGGACCTTGAACTCGACCTTCAAATCTCCTACTCTTCCTCGCCTGTCTTGTAATTTCTTCATTCCAAGTCCTGAGAGTGTGAGTTTGTCTCCGGTTGAAGTTCCCGTGGCGACCTTGACGTTGACCTCTGAATCTAAAGTGGGAATGGTGACTGAACCACCTAGTAACGCCGTAGTTAGAGGTATAGAGGCGGTGTATAAGATATCTGATCCGGATCGGCTGAACTTTGGATCTGTCCCAACCCTCACACGAACATACAAATCTCCTGGAATAGATCGTGCATTAGGATTTGCAGCAGTGCCAGTTGCAGCAGCGTCGCCTTCTTGAGAAAGACACATGCGCAAGCCGTCTTCTATGCCGCCAGGAATGTCAACATTGACGGTTTTACGTTCTCTCACAACTCCGTGTCCATCGCACGTACGACATTCGCCTCCCTTTGGTATCGTAACTCCCTGGCCACCACAAGCACCACAGGTAGATCCCATCTGGAAACCGCCGCTCATAAAGTGTACTCGGGTTCCGGTTCCCCCACAGGACTTGCACTCCGATCGTTTGGTACCAGTCTTCAGTCCTTTCCCAGAACATGTCTTACATGTGACGAGAGGGTTAATATTGATGGTCTTAGTGACTCCCTTCGCAGCTTCCTTGAATGTAATAGAAGTTTGCACTTCTATACTGTCCCCAACCAAAATTTCTTCCTGATATTGGTTCCCACCACCGCCCCTTGATCTTCGTCCTGCCCCACCAACAAAATCTTTGAATAGGTCATCAAAGTTGAACCCCCCATTTCCAAATCCTGCACCACCAAATCCACCTGCCCCAGCGAACGGATTTCCTCCAGAGAACGGGCCTCCAGGTCCTCCTGCTCCGGGTCCTGGGCCCTGCCCGGCACCTTGGTCAAAAGCCGCAGCACCGAACTGATCCCATGCTGCTTTCTTCTGTGGATCTGTGAGGAGTTCGTATGCAGACTGTGCCTCTGCAAACTTGTCCTTTGCCGTGGGATCTTTATTGGTGTCTGGATGAAACTTCTTCGCCATTCCATAATATGCCTTCTTGACCTCTGATGCTGATGCACCTTTGCCCACACCCAACACTTTGTATGGATCCTTAGTTTCAAGGAGGGTCGGAGTGGCATGAAAAGCCTAGCCAAATATTAGTAGAGTTGAAAAGTAGTAATGTGATTGCTTACTCTTTGTTGGATGGAATTGACAGGAGACAGCTTAATTCTTAAAGAATCTGGCCGCCGCAGAGCATTTTGGGATGATGATGTGAGCTTTCGAGTTTGTGACCCGTTATAGAGATCATCTTTGAAGTGTTGCTGTCGGTTTGCTTGAGCAGGGCATACAATCCGAGCCGTAGCTGCCCTGGTAAAAAGACCTGTTGTCCCAGCTTTCATCTTGTTGTCTTATTGTTACGCATCTGCGCAGGCCAAATATTGGGTGTTAGTGGTGATGTGATATTTACCAAAGATTGCTGTCTTTCTGGAAAGTACAATGTAGCATTGCCATGAGTTGATGCTTAACTTTTTTTTGGGGATGCCATGCGGCTCCGTGTTGATTGGGTAAGGTCAAACATTGATCTCCACTTTTATGAATTTCGTAGTAGAAACTGGAAACATCGAGAACCATTCTGCAGCTTAGGACAAAACATGGACGGAAAGGTAAAAAAATATGGACAAGCACAGTTTCTGTTGAAAGCACCCTCAAATAGTCTGGCTATAAATCTACGAGCGGTATATTTGCTATACCATACAGAGTCTTTCCTCTACATAGTTCATGAACTTACCTAGCATTGTTTGGGACTAATGATAAATTCAAGTTAGTAAGGAAAATGTCAGGGAAAGGGAAGGTTCAGAGTTAAGGGGTGAAAGTTATTCTTCAGTTCTGCAATCCTATCTTCCTGTCATCTAGAAAGTGCGGTACATGCTTCAATGCCCTACATCTTATATATCTGATTACTGAATATGAAGGTCCCAAATTATAATCATGGAATTGAAAGAGGTAAAAATCAACTAAGATCTCATACTAAACGAGAACAAGTTTTCACTTAAATTTGGCCGTCCAAGTTCACACTTTTTGGAGTACGAGAACTCTATTCATCTCAAACTAAATTTCGAGGAACTCTGGAATTAGTGACTATATTTTCAAAGCCTCCTTCCAATTATATATCTTCAAGAAACGGAACCTATCCAAGGACTCCATATTAACAATGCTGGATGCTGCGATGCCGGGTATTTGTTCCTTCTCCTAAACTCCTAATGGCTACGAATCCGAAGTAGGGACGTATTATATAACCCAAATTCCGTGGTAGTTAATGCCTTGCCTACAGTATACGAAAGTGCTTCCTATTTCATCGGCCATGCTGTCTAAGGGGAGAGAAACGCATGCGGAAGTTTTTATCTATCACTTTCGTTAGTATCGATTTGGAATTGTTAGAGCACGGAGAAAGCTCAGCCACTTACCCTGCCAGCGAACTTTATATAAAAAGTCGACAACCGTATCATTCTCACTTATTCCCATGCTGTTGAAATGCTTTCTGACAGCATTTGCTAGCTGTTCTTTGCTCTGCCGACGCTGCTGTTTATGACGTGCCATTGTAGGTGACATCCTGCCGATTGGAGACTGGGAGAGAACCATATGATTAGTAGATTTGTTGAACCCGCTTGGTGTATTGAGACGATAATCGTATCGATAGCCGTGCAAAATTGAAGGGTCGAGGGTTGACCACTGAATCTTTTGCATAGCTAATCAGCGTCGAACAACTGTTGGATGCTGTTAAATGCTTACCCCAGGAGTTGCTTCTGAATTCGTAGCAGCGGAACCAGAGGCTGCAACATTCTGGCCGGCTGTTATCACATCGCGCAGAGAGCTACCAGCTGTGGCATTGGCCCCAGCTCGTCGTTTGCCATTGACTGTAGAGACGGTGGTTGGGTGAACTTTTTCTTTGGTGCTCGATGCCTCAGACCTCGAGTCCTCCGGCTGAGGACGAGATCTTGGTGGCGGCATATTAAGAGTTGGCGGGGTTGAGAGAGAATTTGGTATATGAAAAATTGTAACAATGTGAGTGCGACAGATCAAGAGTTGGCGCGTGGAACTGATGGTTGCACTTCAGGGTGAAAAGGCGCGAGACGCTAGGCTCAGGGTCATCGCGTCTTTATCCTCGGCTCTTTACTTCGACCATATAGGTAGGTTATCTATCATGAACCGCAATGAGCCAACAGAATTAGACTAAAGGTTGACACGAAACCAAATACACCTGACAGTAAGGTCCCGGCTCCATCATTGTGCAATGGTCCGAAGGAATATGATATTCCCGCCCACAATCATACCTCCCTTCTACGCGCAACTGTCACAGCCTTGGAGCTACGCTCCAGCCTTGCGACTAGGCTCAGACACGGCCAACCTACCCAGCCTCCTTTTCGGGTATTGCATGTCGACACTTCCGATTCTCGGGCCGGCGACTCCTCGGCGAGTACACAACAGTCCGAACTGTACTCCGTACCACAACACACCAACTGCGTCGTAGTTCAAATGTATCTGGGGAACTCCGATGACATCTTGGTACCAAACTCTATTACAACATGGTTGCTCTCCATCAATAACTATCCTCTATCCGGCCACATTGCTGACGAGGGTGCAAATTCAGTAATCTGTCTCATGTTTTTCCTTAAACAATCTGCCCTGCAGGCGCCACTGACTTTCTGGCGTTGGCCAGTTACTGCGACGGAGCAATCATAGTGGTTGTTGTAATGGTCACCGGAAGATTGAAGATTTTTCTCGGCCCCCCAGCGCGGCCAGCCCGCGCAGTTGGTTCGAACCCTGGCTGGCGCCCCAGATTATCATTCTCCATTCTGCAAGCCGATGCTGCCGCGCCCTCATGTCTCACAAGGAGAGCGTGGCTCGCAGCCCAGTCATCTCCGTCGTTTTGACACCCAGACATCCAGACACCCCAGTTACGAAGGCCAAGAACCCAAAACTCGGTTCCTTGACCTCCAGCAAGGAGCAAAAACCTTCCAAAAAAGCAAAAGCATGCATGCGCGGCGATATGTTGATGGAAATCTCGAAATGGTTTGATCCCAACTAGCATCTTTTCCCTGCAACTTTTCAAGCTTGAAAAGCCTCCAGAGCTTAAGACTTGCGATATGCCTAATCTTTTTTTTTATAACCTAGTACCTTGTGTCGAAGGATATCGGCGACCTTTGATCGTTCACCATCTGACGTTACGTACGAAGTATGTAGGTGGGATTCAGTTCACGCCACTATCGTCAAAACGAAGTCAATCGAAGCAGAAAAGAAAACAACCATAGAAGCATGGACTCCCTGCTCAGATTCACCTCCTGAAATGACAAGGAGTCAACCCTAAGGTTGCACAGAGGGTGTCATTCTGATAACCAGGATGTTAAGCCACACCATCCTCACCTTTGGTAATGGTATTGCGCGGACGCTGCAGAGCAAATGAGTTGAGCTTTTGCAGCGCTCGGATACGTATGGGATTTCTGGAGACCGTGACGACGTACTTTGGAAATGTACTGTACCTCTTCACAGCACAAAGGTACAGATGCAGTAGCTTTGTGGGTTTCGTTCAAGACTGTGCCTGCTTTCGAGCTCCATCCAGCACCTGCAAGTATGTGCGTGCATGAGAGGCCAATGAAGTATTGAGGACATTCGCGGAGCCTATCCTGTATATTTAGTAACAACGCATAACCCGTCCACTAATCACGATTACATTGAGGGAATAAGTTGAGGCCAGGAAACCTTGTACCGATTGTTAAAGGAGAGCGAATGTTGCAGAGAATCTGGATAGAGGCTTGGGTTTGTGGAGATGGTTTGTAGTAGATTAGCAGGTGACGCTGTGAGGTTTTTCAATCTCATCCTCTTCGGGCAAGCCGGCATTTCTCACTCGCGGAATTAAAACTAGTTGCTACAATATGCTCTGTGGAATATTTGGTATGGAGTAATAATGGCTAGGCGGCAATGTTTGACTAGTAGGTTGTTAGAAAAAGAAAGCAAGAAAGCTCACTGAAACTTGACAACGCCGCGGAGGTGTACTTAGGTACGCTAGGTACGCTTTGCTATATGTAGTTCTCTTTTAGCATATACTATACTGTACATATCTTCGATGATATTGACGGGGTAGAAAGAAGATCCTTCCTGGTCCATTAGAAGTACTGTAATAAGGAATAGCAAGGGCTTCTCTCCTCTTCACCCTGGCCACTCCACTCCCCCTTGAGTATTTCTGTTCAGGGCCTTCATTTGGTAGGGAACAAAAGTAGAAGTTGAGCGAGCGCAGACTTCCTCGGAGCCTGTAGATGGAGGGTAGGCATCTCTCTCTCTCTCTCTCTCTCTCTATCTCTATATGCACATCTCGTAGTCTATTCTTGTCCACCTCCATGGGTCAGTCCAGTTCGACTCCACTGTCGTTAAGTAAGTGGAGGGATATGTGGTCCTCCTGATCGACTCCCGCCCGCCAGCGCCATAGCCATACTCACAGTACAGTATAGCAACAGTGCTTTTGCAGTATATAAGTAGTATATAGAAAGTATACCAGTGCTATACTAATACATGCATGTATGACTTTTCACCAGCTACAGTAAGGTGGTGGCCAAAATCCACCACCACCTAAGCTACAGAACATACATACATGACCAGATACTCCCAGGATCCCGTCGCTTGGGCATCACCATAATACCCGTTTCCATCCATTACAATTGATTGTATGTACAGTACAAAGTAGTACTGCTAATACAACGTAAGTACAATACTTGTTTATTCCCACCAACGACGCTAGCAAACACCCGCCTCCTCTTCCGCCCTCTCCTTTATCCCCCGGAGCCAACCCTCCCCGTCCGTCTCCAAGCCCCCAAGGAAACGCTACGCTACGCTACCTTACCTTACCTTACATTACCGAAGCGAGCCTTGACGGTCACACTTCACTACTCGCTTGGGACTAGAACCAGACAGGAGAAGAGGAGAGGAGGAGAAGGGAGGTAAGGTGCATGAAGCATGGACCATGGATAGAGCTACTACTGTAAGTAAGAACTAAGACACGAAAAGCTTTGTTATATTCACCCTTGGCCGACCAGGGCCTACGATCACGATCACTACTCACTACTCACTCTCTCAA